>Ga0307505_10000235_pt1 | contig 66489 bp, 50 predicted proteins | sample 23_S_MG_FD_202183 | JGI IMG/M metagenome (GOLD analysis project Ga0307505, IMG submission 202183) | Soil microbial communities from Populus trichocarpa stands in riparian zone in the Pacific Northwest, United States - 23_S | ecosystem: Environmental > Terrestrial > Soil > Riparian zone > Trees... | reverse complement strand
GCGATGAGCACACACCGAGAGCCTTCTCCCCTCCGCAGAGGGGAGAAGGTGCCGAAGGCGGATGAGGGGTCGCTCTCGTGGCAGGCACGCAGCCTTCTGCTTCTTTCTCTCAGGCGCGGCGCGCGAAGAATTTCGACCTTAGTACTACAGAGTCGTGGTGAGGCCCATGATCTCGTTCGCTTCGCTTTCGATGCTGGTCAGTTTGGTCGCGAAGCGCTCGATCTTCTCGGACTCGGCGGCATAGAAGCGCTGGTAGGGCTCGAAGGCGCTGCTGATGCCGCGGACCATGCGGTCGATCTCGGTGCCCGACTCGCGATCGAGGGACTCCTGCAGGTGGGTGCGGAGCTCTTCGATCCGCCTTCGGAACTCCTCTTTGGCCTTGGTGCGCTTGTAGGGAAGAATCAGGAAGCTGGTCACGAGGAGCATCGTGGCCGCGGTCAGGCCGGTCACGTCGACGGCGGTACTGCTCACCGCGGTCGTGAGGAGGTAGCCCAGGCCGAGGGCGCCGGCGCCCAATCCGAATGAGTGCAGCACCGCGCGCATGGCGTTGTCGATGATGCGCCGGCTCTCCACGTTCACGTCGTAATCGGACAGGCGCTGCTCCGCGTTGCGGCGCATGCGCGCATAGACTTCCTCGCGGTTGTACGCGAACTCCCGGCCCACGCGGCCGATCACGTCGTCGCTCTTCGCGTCTGCCTCAGCCCCGCGATGAAACGCCTCCACCGTCCCGTTCCAGAGCTTCAGATTCTCCTTCACCAACCAGTCCACGGCTTCCTGAATGGTCGTGTCGATGTTCCCCTTCCAGCCCTGAAACACCTGACGCTCGAACTCCTCTCGAAAACGCGACGCGTCTCGCAGCATCATCACGTGCTGGATGCGGACATAACGGTCGAGGAAGTCGAGACCGCGACGCTCGAGGTCCAGGAGCAGGTTGTCGATGCGCACCACGAACTGCCGGAAGTTTCCGCCCAGGTCCGTCCGGGCACGCTCGAGCTGGCTCGTGATCCCTTCGATCCTGGCCTTGTCGGCGACCAGTACTTCCCTGCGCGATTCGATCATCCGGAACTGCTTCTTCGTCAGGCTGAGAATGGTCTCCAAAGGTCCGGACAACTTGATCCGCACACGCTCTTTCTCGGACAGCACCTGAAAGATGTAGTCCTCCAGTGCTTCGAACCGGCTGCGCGTCCACTCCCTAGGCGCGAGCGCGCCCAGCTTCGACTCCAAAGCGGGCTTGGACGCCACCGGGTGGATGACCGGATCGAACCCGAAGATCGCTCGGACGTTGGTGGTCAGATACTCCACCACCTGCGCGATCTCCGCGTCGCTCTTCGTATCGATCTTGTTGAGCACGAAGACGACCTTCTTCCCCCACTCGCGGATGTACTCGAGGAAACGCCGCTCGGACTCGGAGAGTGGGCGGTCGATGGAGGTCACGAACAGGATCAGGTCCGCGCGTGGAACGTAATCCTCCGTGATCTCCTGATGGCGCTGCACGATGGAGTTGGTCCCAGGGGTGTCGACCAGAGTGATGTTGCGTAGAAACTCCACCGGATAAGACTGCTCGACGACGTAGTCGGACAAGCGCTTCGTCGAAACCTGCTCACCATGGCGCAGCACCGAGATCACATCGTCGACCGGGATCGGCCCTTCCACGCGCAGCTTCTCTCCGAAGAGCGCGTTGATCAGCGACGACTTGCCGGCATTGAACTCGCCGACGACGACGATGGTGAAGAGATCCTCGAGTGTGGCCAGGAGGTCGTCGACGCGGCGGCGCTCATCGACCTGCTCCCGTTCCAGGGTCTCCCGAAGCTCGACGAGCAGGCGCTGCTCCCGGCGCAGGAGCGCCTGAACGTTCGGGTCGACGACGCTGTCGAAGATTCCGGTCATGCCTTGCTGAGAACGACGGCGATTCTACTCCGCGGCCGGGGGGAGCGTTCGGGCAAAGAAAAAGGCCCCGGCTTGCGCCGGGGCCTTTCCGTTGAAGCGTGTGAACAGACTCAGAAACGAACGCCGGCCGAAAGCCGGTACGTGCGGGGCTGCTGCACGTGCGGCGCCGTCGCGGTGTAGTCGGCGGTCGGCTTGCCGAAGTTCGGTCCCTTGACCCAGTGAACACCTTCGACCGGAACGTCGCCCGCCAGCGGGTTGAAGCGCGTGAGGGCGGCGGTGTTGCTCGCCGTCAGAATGGACGTGTCGAAACCGATCACCGCGTCTTCGTCGAAGACGTTGATGACTTCGCTCTGGACGAAGATCTGCGCGCCGAACAGCCAGCCGGCCTTGGTGGTGTAGTTGAGCGCCAGATCGGTGGCGGTCAGGTCGTCGAAGCGGAACTCTCCGCGATCGCTGAAGAAGTAGGTGACCGCGGTCTGGGCGCTGACGTAACCCGGATTGACGACTCCACCCGGCAAACCCGTGCCGTAGAAGTTGGCGCTGAAGGTCGGGTTGACCGTGCCGGCCAGCGAATACGGGGTACCGGAGTCGAAGCGCTCGAGCGCGCTGAAGTTGAAGTTACCGATGACGGTCGGGAAGTCGATGCCGGCCCAGATACGCGCTTTGTGCGTCTGGTCCTGCGGCAGGAAGCCCGAAGGGTTGTTCTGCGCGAAACCGAGGTACTCGCGATAGAACTCGTTGCCGCCGACGGTGACCGGGCCGTTGCCGGTGGTCTCGCCGACGATGTTGCCGGTCAGCTCGGACCAGGTGTAGTTCGCACCGATGTTGATGCGATTGAGCAGACGGTACTGGCCCTGCAGCTCGATCGCGTCGTAGGAACGCTCGAAATCGTTCGAATTGCCGGTGAGCAACAGGTCGGCGCGGGCGCCGGTGGAGCTGGTGACGGAACCGATGTCGAGGGAGGCCTTCTGCGTGTAGAAGTCCTTCCAGTCGCGATGGATGAAGTCGGCGCGGAGGAAGCCGTTGCCGATCTGCGTGCCGGCGCCGATGGTGAACTCTTCGACGCTGGGCGAGATCAGCTTGCTCTCGAGGCGGGAGTTGAAGCCCGGGACGGACGCGGCCAGGAGGCAGCCGGTCGGAACCGCGGCGGAGCAGGGAGGCAGTGCGTCGAGACCGCCGGCGCCGGCGAGCCAGGCAAACACGGTGGCCATGGCTTCAGGAGCAGGCCTGTTGGTGATCGGCGCGCCGCCGTAGAGGTACTGGAAGGTGGCCGGGTTGCCCGCTGCCGATCCGGCGCCGGAGACGCCCTCGGACAGACGATTCACGTAGACACCGTAGCTGCCGTTCAGGCGGATGCGGCCGTTACCGAAGATGTCGTAGGTGATGCCGAGGCGGGGGCTGATCTTGTCATCGCTGGCGGTGACGTTGCCTGCGCTGTCCTTCGAGTTGTTCTTGTCGTACCGAGCGCCGAGCTGGAACGACCAGTTGTCGTTGAAGTCCCACTTGTCGTTCACGAAGTATCCGTTCGTGTTGAGGTCGGAGCCTTCCGACAACTGAAGGATCGGGAAGTGAATGAGGATGTCGTTGTTGCCGACCGAGATCAGCGCGTTGCCGTTGGCATCGCGGGTCGGAGCGAACGTACGGAAGAAGCCGACGAAGTTCGTCGGGGACTGATAGTTGTTCGACAGGCGGGTCTCGTGGAAGCGCTCGGCGCCACCCACGATGTTGTGCGTACCCAGGCTCTTCGTGCCGAGGAAGTACGTTCCCTTGAGCGCGATGGAGTCATTGTCGCGAGCCTCGGGACCGCACGAACCGCAGAAGTACGGCTCGTTGGTGACCGTGGCGAAACCAGGAGCGACCAGGCGAACGGGAGTGCCGCTGGCCAGATCCTTGTCGAGACCGCCCGAGTTCACGAACTTGAAAGTCTTCGCGGAATAGCGCGCTTCCGCGAGGAAGCCGCTGCCGAAGAGACCGTTATAGTGAGCGGAGCGGAAATCGTTGGGAAGGGAACGGGAAGGATTGACGGTGGTGATGTCGAAGCAACCGATCTGGCAGTTGTTCGCCTCTTCCACCGGAGCTTCCAGGTACGAAGCGATCAACGAGTGGCTGGGGGTCACCGAGCCGGTCAGCTTGACCTCGAGACGCTCATCTTTGATGGTGTTGACGTACGACACCGAGCTGTTCGAGAAGGGACGCTCGATGGCCGTGTCGGCCTGACGCCCGGCCAGGAAGAACCAGAGGCGGTCACGGATGATGCGTCCGCCGAGGGTGGCCTCGTAGGTCTCATTGAGCTGGTCGATCGGGTCGGCCGGCTTGGCGCCCGTCGTCGGATTTCTGAAGGACGAGTCCGCGGTCCAGGCCGGGTTCGTGAAGCTGTCGCGGAACGATCCGCTGAACTCGTTGCCGCCCGACTTGGTGATGGCGTTGATCACGCCGCCGGTGAAGTTGCCGAACTCGGCCGAGACTCCAGCGGTCTGAATGGTGGTCTCCTGGATGGCGTCTTCGATGAAGAGGTTGTGCGGTTGTCCCCGGATGTTCTCGTTGACGACTGCACCGTTGACGGTCCAGAGGTTGTCGAAGGAGTTCGAGCCGGAAATGGCCAAGCCGTTGACACCCGCGACGACGCCCGGAGCAAGCTGGGTCGTGGCGACGAGCGTACGGCCGATCGGAAGGTCGGCGATGAGATCAGCGGTGAAGTTCGACTGAACTTCCGTCGTCTCCATGACCGCGTTCGAATCCGCGGTGACCGTGATCGCCTCCGACAGGGCGCTCAGGTTGAGCTCGATGTCGACGCGAGAGGTCTGGGCCAGGTTGACCCGGATCGCGCTCGTGGCCGGCTGCATCCCTTCCATCTCCGCCCGGACCGTGTACTGGCCGGGAGGCAGGGCTGCGAAGTTGTAATTGCCGGATTCATTCGAGATCGCGGTCTTCACACCCTGCATGCCCGGTGAACTGATCGTCACCGTCACACCTGGAAGTGGACCGCCCTGATGCACGATCGAGCCGGTCAACGAACCGGACGTTCCCTGCGCGAATGCCGGCAGGCATGCGAGCAGGACGACGCTGAGAAGAGCAAAACTGCGGAGGGATCTCACCATCATTCTTGATACTCCTTTCGAGTTGCTGTTACTAAACCTGGACGAATGGGTAACGTGCTGGATGGGTGCAGGCTACCATTCCCGCGGACTGAGTGAGCGCTCCCTGTGCAGGGTACCTACCAACATTCCTGCTGCTAGGTCGCTGTATTTTCAACGACTTACAGCGAGCCGTCGCCGTGCTGATCCATTTTTTTGACGCCCGCCGTTCGACTTCTTGGCGATCACGCCTGTTGCATTGATGTCACGACACGTCAAATCCGGTAACAGGATGTCATCCGAGGGCCCCGGTTCTCGTGACCACGCAGCATCCGCCGGGTGCAGCAAAAGGCTTCGCGAAAGCTTCCGCTCAACCAGCGCTGCCGGCCGTGCCGGCCAGTACCGCTAACCCGAGGACAACGCCGCCTATAGGCGGCGAAAGCGGAGCGCCGGCGTCCCGCCGGCTGGCCGGGGGGCGTCCTCGCCCCGGGAGGGGGAGCTCGCCTTGCGCGAAGGACGCTCGTCTCGCGATGCTGGGGTTTGGCTCGAATGCCCCCGCCCGCGGCGGGACGCCGCATGGCCAGCCGGCGGGACGCCGGCGCTCCTCGGCTCGACATGCGCTCAAAATGTCCAAACTCCAGGGCCGGCCGTGCCGCCCTATCGCGCTCGCGGGACTTTGACCAGCAGGGACTGCGGCACCGCGGTCACGGTCAGGGGCGTCGGCATCGTGAACACCTCTCCGTCGATTCCGACCTTGAGCTGCGAACGCGCGGACTGCACTTGCATGCGCAGCGTGCGAAACGATCGGAATCCGGGAATCGAGCGCACCCGCCCCGTCGCATAGCGGGCCACCATCTTCATCAGCATCCACCGCGAGGCATGCGGGAGCCAGTAAACGGAGAGCCGTCCTTCAGTGAGCGTCGACCTGGGCGCCTCGACACCGAACCGCTCCAGCTCGTACGGATTGTTCGAGACCAGGAACAGGTGCGTGCGGACGACCTCGTGCCGATGATCGGCGGCCACGGCCAGATTCACGTGGGGATACTTTCGCAGAGTCGTATAGAGCGCGTAGAGACGCGCCTTCCAACGCGGGTAGTGGCGGCCTCGCTCCTCGCGCCGGGCCACGAGCTCCGGGTACAGACCAATCGACAGATTGTTGACGAAGAAGCGGTCATTGACGCGCCCAGTGTCGATCTGCCGCGATTCCCCGGTGAGCGCCACCTCGAGTGCTTCCCGCCAGGCCAACGGGATCCCCAGATCACGGGCGAAATGGTTGTATGTCCCCAGCGGCAACACGGCCAGCCGGGCTTCGGTGCTGACGATCGCCTGCAGCACGTGGTGAATCGTGCCGTCTCCCCCAGCGGCGATGAACAGCGTCGTCCCTCGACCGAGACGGTCCCGGATCTCCGCCGCACAGTCGATGCTGTCGCCGAGCTCCAGGATCTCGACCTGCTCCTCGGCCGCAGCAGCCCGCAGGGCCTCCAGCTCGCCGGGAGGCAGTTTCGCCCCGGCGCTACGGTTCAGGAAAAGCGTTGCCTTGGCTCGCAATTTCGGCTGTTCTCGAGGCGTTCCATTCGCCGTCACAGTTCGGTCTGATGAAACGCTGTGGAAGCCGCGTGCCTGAGCCCGAGGGCTACGCTCGGACTCTGCCATCGACATGCTCAGCCACATTCACCGCCAGCCGGTCTCCTGTGCTCCAAACAAAACTATGCGAAAGCTCGCGTTCGTCTTCTTTCTCCTCGCCGTGCTGCAATTTCCCGCCCAGGCCGCAACGTGCACTCTGTGCGTGGGGGTCGTCTCCAACCAGGCCACCGCTTCGGCGGACGTCTTCACGCTTGCGCGTATCGCCGAGTCGGAGCTGCCGGCCCTTGCCCCTTCCAGGCCCGGCACAATGACGGTCATCGTCGAGTACAGCGTCGACGGAGCCACGGATCCCCTGCTCGACGTGGAAGAGCACACCAAGAGGATCATCGAATGGGCGAAGGCAACCGGCCCCTTCGACGGAATCGGGGTCGCCGTCAGCGGCGCGGACCCGGTCACCACTGCTTACGCCATCAAGCGCCTGGCGGTGTCGGCTCAGGGCCTCAACGTCGCCGGAAGAATCGTCCTCCTTCGTACCGACGACCTGGCGGTGCTCTTCGAAAACGGTGCGAACGCCTATTTCGACGCGCTCGTCGTCGAAGCCCCGCGAGTGGAAGAGATGTTCGCGTGGCTCGCCGAGCGCGATCCATCCAAGAAGATTCACGCCGTCGTCCCGGTCCAGTCGCCCAACCCTCTGTACGATCTGGCCCAGAGCTTCACGCGCGGAGCCACGCGCGCCTATGCCAGCGGCACCGTCTCACCAGAAGCGCTCGCACAGTTCAACAGGACGCTGACCGGCGACTGGGCTCACGACTCCACGGCCAAGGTTCCCGTGCTCGATGCGAAGGGAACCACCGTGGAGATGCCCGTGCTCACGTTTGTGCGCGGCGAGGATCTGCGCACGCTGGTCATCGCGCGAGGCGACGCTGTCACTTCTTCGATCCTTTCCCTCCCCGCGGACCGCTATGCGAAACCGCGCCGCGTCGATGCAACCGGCGAGAACGCCATCACCGACAGCGGCATGAGAGGCGGACGCCTTCTCGTCGGAGCTCCTCCCGCCCGTGACGCCTACGCGGTCCTCGTCGACTACACCCAGTCGACGGACAAGTCGGCGGTACGGGAGACCCTGGACATCGCCACCGAGCGCGGCATCACGGTCGAGGAGATCATCCGCAACCATCAGGCGTACGACGCCTATCAGGAGTCGATTCAGCCGCGCTACATCGCCAGGAACACGACCAAGCTGCGCTTCGAGATCGGCGGAGGCGCGGAGGCACTCGAAGCCGCGATCTCAGGCGAATACTTCTCGGATCCGAACGTCGACGGAAAGCCGCGGGCGGACTGGGTGTGGTCCGAGTTCCTCATCAACGGAGTGAAGTGGAAGTACGGGCGCATCCCCGAGCTCCCGCTCATCCAACCGGAGAAGGTCACACAGCTTCCGCTCGACATCCATCTGACCAACGAATATCGCTATGAGCTGGTCCGCCAGACGGACCTGCTCGGCTATCGCGTCCACGAAGTGCGCTTCTCGCCACCGCGGAACGCTCCGGAGAGTCTCCCGCTCTATCGCGGCACGGTCTGGATCGACGCGCGGACCTGGGCTCGGGTACGCATCGCCATGGTGCAGCTCAACCTGACGGGCGAGGTCCTGTCGAACGAAGAGCGCGTCGAGTTCCTGCCTTTCAGCCGTTCCACGAAGGCACCTCTGACTCCGTCCGAAGTGGCCGGCACGGATGCGCGCGAGCTGATTTGGCTGCCTTCCGAAGTGGGCGCGCAACAGGTCGTCTCGGCGGCCGGCCGCGCGAACGTCGTGCAGCGATCGACCACCTTCACCAACTTCCGGCTCGATCCGCAGGAGTTTCAGGCGCAGCTCGCCAGCGCGTCCGCGTCCGATGCGCGGATGGTGCGTGAGACCGATTCCGGCCTGCGCTACCTGGAGAAGCGCGAGGGTGGTCAGCGCGTCGTCAAGGAAGGCTTCGACAGCTCGCAGCTCTTCATGCTCGGCGGCATCCATCACGACGCCGGCCTCGACTTTCCGGTCGTGCCTCTCGGCGGCCTGAACTACTTCAACTTCAATCTGTTCAACAAGGGCATCCAGACGAACGTCTTCTTCGCGGGCGTGGTCATCGCCGCCAATGCCACTCACCCCAACGTGGGCGGCACGCGCACGAACATCGGCGCTGATTTCTTCGGCATTGCCGTTCCGGTGTCGAACACGATGTATCGGGATGGCGAAGAGCGTCTCGAGGAAACCGTGAAAAACGTGCCCCTCGGACTGACCCTGCGCGCGGGCCATCCCATCTTCCAGTTCGGCAAGATCGACTTCTCTCTCGGCATGTCCAACGCAACGTACCAGCGGTCGGAAGACACCGCCGCGGACTTCGTCATCCCGTCCGATTCCTTCACGTTGAGTCCTTCGGTCAGCTTCACCTACGCGCGCCACGGCTACACGATGTCGACCTTCTACGACTACAGCCGCCGCAGCGAGTGGGAGCCCTGGGGCAATCCCGCCGAGTACGATCCCAACCAGAAGACCTACTCCCGCTTTGGTGGCTCGATCGGCAAGAGCTTCTTCCTGCCAAAGTTCCAGCGCATCGGCGTCGACGTCAGCTACCTCGATGGCCAGCGCCTGGACCGCTTCTCGAAATACGAGCTGGGCTTCTTCGGCACGCAGCGCGTACACGGCGTGAAGTCCGGTTCGGTCCGCGCGGAGAAGGCCATCATCGGCCACTTCTCCTACGGCTTCGTCTTCTCGCAGCAGTTCCGCATGGAGGCCTTCTACGATCACGCCGTCATCGATGACACGACCGCTGGCTTGAGCCGCGAGCCGTTTCAGGGCCTGGGCATCGCCGGCCAGACGGTCGGACCCTATGGAACCCTGCTCCGGCTCGACATCGGGAAAACCATCGGCCGCAACGCGCAGGACGGCTTCGTGGCCAACGTGGTGTTCTTGAAGCTGTTCTGATTCAGAGTCGTTGCTGATTCTTCAGCTACCCGCAAGAAACAGAAAAGCCCGGCTCTCGCCGGGCTTTTCACTGACTGCTGCGATGACGCGTCAGGGTTGCGCCGAGCCGTTGGTGACGTAGAAGTCAACCGAGCCGATCTCCCAGCGCTGACCCTGCGCGGTGACCGCTCGCACCGTCAAGCGGTGCAGGGAGTTGGTCAGCTTGCGCGTGTCCATGTTGAAGATCCAACCCGAGTTGCGGGCCCGGCTGATGATGTGCGGGAACTGCTCTTCCACATCCGGACGCGGGTAGCCGTACTGAGCCTGACCGACGAAGTTGCCGTCGACGAGGATCTCCACGACCGAGACCTGACTGTTGTCCGCAAAGGCCCAGCCGCGGAACAGCGTGTCGCCGCCCACGAAGTCGAACGTCTGCGGGAACTCGATGAACCCGTAGCCCGAGAAGTTCAGCGAGTCCTGCACGCACTGGAAGAAGACCGGGATTCCGTCCCGGCTCGGCAGTTCGGCAAACGTCTGCTCGATGTCGCCCACGCGCACCATGAGGTTGTGCAGACCCGGACGGACGCCCAACGTGATCAGAGCGCCGACATCCAGAGTGAAGATGAATCCCGCGCGCGGGGCGTCCGGGAAGGCTGGATAGTAACGAGCCACGTCATAGCGGGGCACACCCAGACAGTTCGAATACCGGCCTCCGACGACGCCGCAGTCATCGCTGGAGAGCCAGCGCACTCCGTCGATGAGAAGCTCGGCGTAGCCGATTCCTCCGGTGCCACTTCGCGTACCGATGTCCAGCGCCCATCCACGAACGGCGGTCAGGTGCTCCTCCAAACGGATGGGAGGAGAGACGATCGGCGGAGAGTCATCGCCGCTGCAGGACGTTCCGAACAACACCGCGTTCCGCTGCGGCTCATCCAGATACCCGAACGGCTTGAGGAACGCGTCATTGTTGATGACCTGGATCGTGCGATGACCGATCGTGTTCTCGATCCCCTGCCGATCCACAGCTCGAATGGTCAGCGTGTGAATGCCGTTCTGGATCCGCGATGAGTCCACATTGGCGACCCAACCACTGAATGTGGCCCCGCTGAAATCCGGGAATGTCGCGCCGACGTCGGGACGAGCGTCGCCGTGGATGGCGCCCTGCATGATCCCGTTGTCGATCAGGATCTCGATGCGCTGGATGCCGTCCGTATCAGCGGCCCAACCCGAAACCGGGAACGCACCCGAGACGTTGTAGACGCCGTTGCCACCGGGGATGTCCAGAAATCCGAAGGGGGGCTGGTTGATCGAGTTGTTGATGTTGATCGTCCGGCGACCGACCGAGTACACCTTTCCGTCCACGGCGTACACGCGGATCTCCACGGTATGAGTGCCGTTGGAGAACCGGCTCGCCAGGAACCCGGTAATGAACCCGGGCCGAGCCTGGTGAATCCCAGGCCAATCCGGATAGGCCTGCTCCACATCAATGCGGGGCAGGAACATGATCGCCTTGTGAACGAAGGTATCGTCCACCCAAAGCTCGATCCGATCGATGGTGGTGGGATTGAGGGCCCACCCCTTGACCAGGATGAGGCCCGACTGCGTGCGCGTCGGATCAGGTGCGTCGACTTCGCCTTTGAATTCGAAAGTCTGAGCCGCCAGCATCGACGCACAAAGCGTCACAATGGTAACAACCAGGCCGCGGGTAACCCATCGCCACATAACCCCAACCTCCAACCCGAGTGTCCTTGGTGAAGATGATCAGTAAATCAAATAATCGACAAGAGTTTATACTACCGCGGGTGAGTTCGCCAAACATCAACACTTCCATCGACTTAGCAGACATCCGGGCAGCCGCTTCCCGCATTCGGGGCCGGATTCACCCCACCCCCCTCCTCACCAGCCGCTCCCTTTCCGAACGAATCGGCGTCGAAGTCCGCCTCAAATGCGAGAACCTTCAGCGCGCCGGCTCATTCAAGATCCGCGGAGCGATGAACGCTCTGCTTCAATTGGACGAAGACCAGCGGACCCGTGGAGTCGTCGCTTTCTCCTCGGGCAACCACGCTCAGGGGGTAGCGCTTGCCGCCAGGCTCCTGGGAATCCCAGCCACCATCGTCATGCCGGAGAACTCGGTCGCCTCCAAAGTCGAGGCCACTCGCGTGTACGGCGCCGAGGTGGTGCAGGCCGGTGTCACGGCCGCTACCCGCGACACCGTGGCCCGCGAGATCGCCGAGAAGAACGGCGCGGCGGTCATCCCTCCTTTCGACGACTACCGGATCATCGCCGGGGCCGGCACGGTCGGGCTGGAGATCGTCGAAGAGTGGCCTGACGTCACCACGATCGTCACGCCCCTGGGCGGAGGCGGACTCCTCTCGGGAACCGCGCTCGCAGCCACGTCGCTGCAGAGCGGCATCGAGGTCTATGGCGTCGAGCCCGCAGCAGGAAATGACGGGGAGCAGTCCTTCCAAAGCGGGAGCATCGTCGAGATCGACGCCCCGAAAACCATTGCCGATGGAGCACGCACTCTTGCACTCGGCCAGCGCAACTTCCCGATCATCCGTGAGCGCGTCCGGAACGTAGTCAGTGTCGGCGACGACGTCCTCCTCGACGCGGTCAAGTGGGCCATGTACCGCACCAAGCTCGTCATCGAGCCCACCGGCGCCCTCGGGATCGCCGCGCTCTTCAGCGGAAAGATCCAGCCCCGCGGCCCGGTGGCCATCGTGGTCAGCGGCGGGAATCTGGACTTCGCGCTCCTGGGGTGAGATGGGACCTATGGGACGAATGGGACGAATGGGACCTATGGGACTTATGAGATCCCATTCGTCCCATTCGTCCCATTCGTCCCATTCGTCCCATTAATCCCATTCGTCCCATTCGTCCCATTCCCGCAGGATAAGATCAACCGATGACCGGCTCCCTCTTCGGTGATGACGACTTCGCTCCGCCGGCGGCAAACCCCGAGGACGCCCCGCTCGCTGAGCGGCTCCGCCCCTCTTCACTCGAAGACGTCGTGGGCCTCGGCGACCTCCTCGGCGAGAAGAAGTTCCTGCGCAATGCCATCGAGAACGATCGCATCCCCTCGATGATCTTCTGGGGACCCCCTGGCTCCGGAAAAACCACGCTGGCGCGGATCATCGCGCGCACCACCCGGGCCCGCTTCGTGACCTTCTCCGCGACCTCCAGTTCCATCAAGGACATCAAGGCACTGATGGAGGAGGCCCGGCGGGGCCGGCAGACACGCGGGTCGAAGACCATCGTCTTCATCGACGAGATCCATCGCTTCAACAAGGCACAGCAGGACGCGTTTCTCCCGTACGTCGAGGCGGGCGACATCACGCTCATCGGCGCGACCACCGAGAACCCTTCCTTCGAAGTCAACTCAGCGTTGCTGTCCCGATCCAAGGTCGTCGTGATTCCCGCGCTCGAGCGCGAACAGGTCGTGCAGATTCTCCGCCGGGCTGTCGAGCACGCCAGCGTTCGCAAGTTCGGCATCGCGCTCGATGACTCCGCGCTCGACTTCATCGCCGCGACCTCAGCAGGTGACGCCCGGCAGGCGCTGACCAGCCTGCAACTCGTCGTCGAAACGGCGACTCCTGATGAAGAGCCGGCAGGCGTGGGCAAGGTTCAGGAGATCCTGCAGCGCCGCTCGCTGATGTACGACAAGGGCGGCGACGAGCACTTCAACATCATCTCCGCGCTCCACAAATCGATCCGGAACGGCGACGCGGATGCCGCGGTCTACTGGCTTGTGCGCATGCTCGAAGGTGGCGAGGACCCGCTCTACATCACCCGGCGTTTGGTCCGAGCCGCCTCGGAGGACATCGGCAACGCGGACCCCCGGGCTCTCATGCTGGCGGTTTCGGTCAAGGAGGCGGTGCACTTCATCGGCATGCCCGAGGCGGGCGTGGCACTCGCGCAACTCGTGACCTATCTCGCCGCCGCACCCAAATCGAACGCGGCCTATGCGGGCTACGGAGAGGCCGTCCGCGAAGTCCGTCAAGGCGACAACCCGCCCGTACCTCTCCACATCCGCAACGCCCCGACCCGCCTGATGAAAGACCTCGGCTACGGCGGCGGCTATCAATACGCGCACGACTTCGAAGACCAGACCGCCGCCATGGAGTGCCTCCCCGAGGCGCTGGCCGGTCGCAGGTTTTACGAGCCGAAGAACGTAGGAGCCGAGAGCGCGATCCGCGAGCGGCTGGAAGCGATGCGATCAGCGCGGAGGAAGTAGTCTCCGAGTCGTCGAGTCTTCGAGTCGCCGAGTCTTCGTCACCAAGCGGCTCATAGGCGTTGCGAAGGCGGTCAATGAGACTATGAACCTATGAGACCTTCGGGTGCGAAGGCGGGCCACTCGACGACTCGACGACTCGACGACTTGAAGACTCGACGACTTGAAGACTCGAAGACTCGACGACTTGAAGACTCGAAGACTCGAATGACCGGACGGTCTACCCGTCGTACGCGTTCATCTCGCGACGGATGGGCGCCTTCTTCCCGTCCTGGCCGATGTTCACATAGACGACGTGGGCTTCCGTGACCGTGACGCGCCGCTTGGGGTCTCCGGCGCGGATGGCCTCGACCACGACTCTGGTCGTGATCGAGGTGTTGCCGATGCGCAGCGTCTCGGTCCAGAAGCTGACCAGGTCGCCGACGAACACGGGCTCGTGAAACACCACCTTGTCCATCGAGACCGTGACCATGAAGTGCAGACCCTGCCGGCGCGCTTCGATCGCGCCGGCCTGGTCGATGTACGAGAGGATGACCCCGCCGAAGATGGTGCCGTGCGCGTTCGTATCGCGCGGCATCATGAGCACGCGAATCGCGGGCTCGTCCCACTTCGGCGAGATCTCCTGCTCCGGCAACTACACTCCCGCCGGAGGAGTCGTGGTCGGCCGGGTGATCGTGTCGTTGATCTCAACATCGGCGTTCTTGCGGAGGCGATCCACCAGCACGGTCCGCAGTTGACGGGCCTGCTGCTCGCGCAGACGGTCCGAGAACGACGCGCGATTCGCGACCAGTTCCTCGGGGGTGACCTTCTTCTGCTCGACGATCTGGAACGCCACCGCTCCATCGCCGACGACGATGGGACCGTGGATCTGACTCGGATTGCCACTCAGTGCCGTCTCGATGAACTGCGAGGTGTCGCCCGTCAAACCGGCGATGCCGCCTTCACGATTCACGTTCCCATCCTGCACGGGACGACCCGCCTTCGCGGCGATCGCGTCGACGGTCGGCGCACCCGCCAGCAACTGGGCCAACTGAGCGCGTGAAGCCTCACGCGCCTTCTGGCGCTTCACGTCCTGATTCACACGCTCGCGCACCTCGGCGAACGGCGACACGCCACCGGCGCGCTGCCCTTCGACATAGGCAATGGCGATGCCCTGCGACGTCCCGATCGGGTCGCTGGTATCTCCGTCCTTGGCCGAAAAGATCCACTGAGACAGCGGAGCGTTGTTGCCCAGACCACCGATCGCTTCAGACCGTCCGATCCAACCGGCATCGTTCGACGTGAGACGCCCGGTGGCCAGCGCGGCAAACGCGGTGGCATTCGCGGGCTTGTTCTGCTTGATGGCCGCATTCACGCGGTTGATCTCGGCGCGGGCAATGTCGCGCGACATGTCGTTCGCCGCCCGAGCCTCCAGAGCAGGACGTGCCTCTTCGAACGGTTGCACGCTCTCCTGCCGGCGCTCCACCACCTTGACGATGTGGTAGCCGTACTCGGTCGAACGGATCGGATCACTGATCGTGTTCAGCGGCACCGAAAAAATCGCCCGCTCGAACGGCTCCACCGTGCGGCCCATGTCCACCCAACCCATGTCGCCGCCGTTGCCGGACGAGGAAGGATCTTCGGAGTTTGCACGCGCGAGCGTGGCGAAATCAGCTCCGCCGCGAAGCTGCTGCACGAGGCCCTCGGCCTTCGTTCGCGCCGCGGCGTCGGCCTGCGGCGTCGCGCCCGGCTCCGACTTCACCAGGATGTGCAGAACGTGCGAGGACGCGGGGCGCTTGTAGCTGTCCTTGCTCGCTTCATAGAGTTTGCGCAACTCCGGCTCGGTGGGCCGGATCTCCGAGCGAATCTTGGCGAAATCCGCCAGGACGTACCGAACCCTGCGCTGCTCTCCGTGCGTGTAGTTGCTCTGGTTCTGCTTGAAGTAAGCGTCGGCCTCGGCATCCGAGACCGTGACGTTTTCGACGGCGGCGGCCGGAAGCAGCACGTAGCGCACCTTCGCGCTCTCGTTCGCGCGACGATATTCGGCGTCCACCGCCTTCGGCGAGAGAACGACCGAGCTCTGCAATGCGCTCTCGATCTTCTGCAAAGAGATGTCGCGACCAAGGTCGGCCTCGAACTCGGCTGCGCTGGAGTACCCGAGAGGACCGGTGATGTAGCGGTTGTAGAGCTCCATCCCGATGAACTTACCGTTCTCGTTGAAGGTCGGGATGGAGAGCAGCTTCTTACGCACTTCCTCGGGGCTGGCATGGAGGTTGAGGCGCGCCGCTTCCTGCGTCATCAGCCGCTGGTCGACGAGCATGTCGATGACCTGCTTCGGAAGATTCAGGGCTTGGGCCATCTCGGGAGTGAACTGTTGCCCGAACTGCTGCTGGTACATCGACTCCACGTTCTTCAGAGCGCGGTAATAGTCGTTGTAGCTGATGGTCTCGCCGTTGACGCGCGCCGCATAGGTGAGGCTTTCCTGATTCCCGCGGATTCCGCCCCCTCCCAGGCCCATGTCGATGAAGACAAAGCCGAAGATGAACGCCGCAACGACTGCGAGAAGGACCCATCGCAGGTGGTGAAAGCTATCGCGCATTACTTTGAGCATGGAGACTACCTTTCGAGGACCAGTGGGATAGATCTGGCCGTCGCTCAAGAAAAAGCGGCGCAGTCTACCTATTCCCGGGCGCGAGCGGCAACTGTTGTGTTCCGTGTGCTATAACTTCGCCCAAGGGCAGAGCGCAGGCCCAGAGAGCACGGTGGAGCTGGCTTCTCGCCCTGCGTCCTGTCCCCCGCGCCTACTCCACCATGGCCAGGAAACGAGTCACCGGAGCGGATATCGATTGGTATCTGATCTCGATCGATCGGCTCAAGCAGATCGGTCTCGTCCTGCTTTTGCTCGCGTTGGGCGGGGCGGGATGGTGGTTCTGGCACAACCAACAAGCCAACCCCAAAGAGAAGGCCGAGTCCGCCATCAGCTCGGCCCGGCAGGCCCTGAACGCACTGGCGGCCTCTGCCGATTTCAACGCCCACCGCAGCGAATTCAACCGCGCCCAGCAGCGCCTCGATGCCGCCTCCACGCATTTCGGCGCCGCGCGGTTCGAAGAGGCTCACAACGTCGCCGTCGAGTCCCAGACCATTAGTCGCGCCGCTTTGAGCGGAGCCGGCGACCTGGAGAGCGACGCCCAGTTCCTGACCGTGGAAGGCGACGTCAAGTATCAGAAAGGCGCGGCCGGCGAGTGGAAGGAAGCCGATCCACGAACGGCACTAGTCAATGGCGACTGGGTCAAGACCGGCGACCGCGCCTCCGCGGAACTGATCTTCTCCAGCGGCACGCTATACACCGTCGGCGCGAATGCTCTTCTGGAAATCTACTCGGCGATGACACCCGGTTCGAGCGCAAAGACCAACGTCGTGCAGATGCGCGTGGGCTCGGTGGAAGTGGCGACCACCAGCGATTCTTCGACCGTACGCACGCCCGGCACACAAGTCGTCATCGAGTCCCAGTCGACCACGCAGGTCGGCGTCGGCAGCAAGGCTGAAACATCCATCATCAATACGCGGGGCACAGCCTCCGTTTCGCCGCAAAAAGGCGGAGCGGCCATCCGCCTCACCTCCGGCGAGAAGGTCAGCGCCACACCCGAGGGCGCGCTTTCGCCGGTCAAGAAACTCACGATGCCACCGGCCCTCATGTCGCCCGGTGACAACCAGGTCTTCCAGCTTTCTCCGGAGCTGACCGTGCAGATGATGTGGCAACCGCAACCCGAGGCCACGGCTTACGTCCTCCAGGTATCCCGCTCCAGGCTGTTCTCGATTCAGGAGATCAACAAGCGGATGCCCAAGACGGCCGCGACCGCGGGCGTATCCCAGGAGGGATCCTTTTACTGGCGTGTGGCGTCGGTGGGGCCGGATGGCGACATTGGTCCCTACTCCGCCTACCGGCGGTTCCGGGTTGCGGGAGGAACGAAGTCGACCGCGGAAGGCGGCCAGGACCGCACCGCCCCGGCCCTTCGCATGAAGGCACCCTTCCACGTGGGCGGTCAGTTCTACACGATCGCCGGAACCACGGAGCCAGGGGCCACGGTCTTCATCAATGACGAAGAAGTGGACGTGGAATCGAATGGTTCCTTCCAGAAGCTCGTGGCTTTCGACAAAGTGGGACGGAACGCAGTGGTCATCAAAGCAGTCGATTCAGCCGGCAATCAGAAGGTAGAATCGCAGATCGTGATCGTCGAAGAGTAGCTGGCGGTTGACGGCTGGCGGCAGGGAGAGACCCACCACCCACCCTCAAGCTCGCCTCTTCCGCCAGCCAACGAACGTCAACGCCAACCCAACTGGTTCCCCTTTTGCACCCGGCCCGCTCATCGCCGGGCGAAAACTCTACCAAGGAAAAAAAAGACCGAATGGCTGTGAAATCGCTTCTCTCGATGTTCTCGAACGATCTTGCAATCGATCTGGGAACGGCGAACACGCTCGTCTACGCAAAGAACAAAGGCATCGTCGTGCGCGAGCCGTCGATCGTCGCGGTCAACAAGATCAACAACAACGTCGAGGCCGTGGGCAAGGAAGCGAAGGAGATGCTCGGCCGAACGCCGGGCAACATCGTCGCCATCCGCCCGATGAAGGACGGCGTCATCGCCGACTTCGAAGTCACCGAGAAGATGATCAAGTACTTCATCGAGAAGGCCCATGGGCGGCGCTTCCTCGTGAAGCCGCGCATCGTCATCTCCGTGCCGTCCGAGATCACGCAGGTCGAAAAGCGGGCCGTCAAGGACTCCGCGTTGCGGGCGGGCGCTACCGAGGTCTACCTGATCGAACAGGCCATGGCCGCGGCGATCGGCGCGGGCCTGCCCATCACCGACCCGACCGGGAACATGATCGTCGACATCGGCGGCGGCACGACCGACGTGGCCGTCATCTCGCTGGCCGGCATCGTCTACTCACGCTCCGTGCGCGTGGCCGGCAATGAGATGGACGACGCGATCATCCAGTACATCAAACGCAAGTACAACCTCCTCATCGGCGAGCGCACGGCCGAGCAGATCAAGATGGAGATCGGCTCCGCGTTCCCACTCGACGAGGAGATGACCATGGAGATCAAGGGCCGCGATCTCGTGGAAGGTGTCCCCAAGACTCTGGTGGTCAGCGACGAGGAGATCCGCGAGGCACTCTCCGAGACCGTGGCCACGATCGTCGAAGCCGTGCGCGTGGCACTCGAGCGCACCCCGCCCGAGCTCTCCGCCGACATCATGGACAAGGGCATCATCATCGCCGGCGGCGGATCCATGCTCAAGAACCTCGACCGCCGTCTTCGCGAAGAGACCGGGTTGCCGGTCACGCTGGCCGAAGACCCGCTCGCATGCGTGGCCCTGGGCACGGGACAGATGCTCACCGACTTCAATCTGTTGCGGAAGATCTCGATCGAGTAATCGTTGCCGGTTGCCGGTTGTCCGTTGTCCGCGCTGGCTCGCACGGACGACAAGTCGCAGACAACCGACAACCGAGAACGGACAACCGCCGAATGGCGCAAATCCTGCTGAGTCTCGCTGGCGAAACCAATGGCTGTACCGACTGACGTCATCCCGCGGCGCCCGACGCTCCTCTTCATCGTGGTCCTCTCCCTGCTCTTCTTCTTGATGAGCGTGAGCAGCCGGACCCGTTACGTGGGGGAGACTCGTACGATGTTCGAGAGAACGGTCATGACCGTGTTCTCTCCCGTTCCCAAGTTCGTGAACTGGGTCGGAGGGACACTCCAGGACATCCATCACGGTTACGTGGACATGCGCCGCGCTGTGAACGAGAACGTCGATCTCCGCCGCAAGGTGGGCTCGCTGACCAGCGAGAACCTCAAACTGCGGCAATCGGCCAGCGACCTGCGACGCCTGCGCAGCCTCCTCGCCTACTCCGAGCAGTTCGACTTCGAGACTTCCATGGCCCAGACGATCATGCTCGACACGGCCGGCCGCTTCAAATCGATCATCATCGATCACGGCTCGGCCGACGGCGTGGAGGTGAACGATGTGGTGGCCAATGCCAATGGCCTGGTGGGCCGCGTGGTCCTGACCACGAAGGACCTGGCGAAGGTCCAACTGGTCACCGACAACAACTGCTCGGTGGGCTCCCTGGTCGAGCGCACCCGCCGCCAGGGCGTCGTTCGCGGGACCGGTGGATCCCTCGTGCAGATGCTCGACATCCCTTCCCTGGCCGACCTGCAGCCGGGCGACCGCATCCTCACCGCGGGGATCGACGGTATCTATCCCAAAGGAATCCCGATCGGTGCGGTAGTCCGCTCCGAGCCCGGCCAGTCTCTCTTCAAGACCATCACCGTCAAGCCCGCCGTCGACTTCGGGACCATCGAGGAAGTGATCGTGATCCACACCCGCAAGATTCCGCCCCAGGTGGTGAGGTACACGCCGTGAGGTGGCTCCGGTTCGCCGTGGGGCTGCTGCTCGCCCTGACCCTGCACTCCCTCCTCGACAGCTTTTATCCGAACGCCCTGGCGTTCTTCAATCCGTACGTGATCCTGGTCATCTACTACTCCATGGGCGGCAACGTCCTCGGCGCCATCGCCGCGGGCGTGCTGGCCGGGTTCGTCCAGGACGCGTTCTCGAACGCACCCTTCGGCCTCCACGCCTTTTCGCTCACGGTCTGTGCCTATGTCGTGGCCTCCATCAACGCGCGACTGGCACTTCGCGGCGCTCTGGCCTTCGGCGCCTGCCTCGGTGGTGCGGTCGTGGTCAACGAGCTCGTGATCTACGTGCTCGTGAACATCCTCATGAAGCAGCGCATCGAAATGTTCGAACAGGCCCTGCTCGTCAAGACCATCTTCACGCTCCTCTTCGGCATGCTCGTTTACCAGTTGCTCACCCTCTTTCTGCGCGAGGAGCCCATCGCGGCCACGCGCAGCAAGACGGCCTGGTAATCCGCTGTTCGTTGCTGGAACCAGGAACCCATCTCATGCGTGTCTATCGCGACGATCAGAAGTTTCTCCAGTTCCGCATCAACGCCGTCCTCTGGGGCATCGTTGCCGCGTTCGTGTTCCTGGCCGGCTCGTTCTGGTTCGTGCAGGGCGTGCAGGCGGACAAGTACCGCGGACTCTCCGAAGCCAATGCCCTGCGCGAGATCGAGATCCCGCCGAAGCGCGGCCTGATCCTGGACCGGCAGGGAAAGATCCTGGCCGATAACCAGCCGGCCTACAGGCTCCAGGTCGACCGGGTGGTCATGAAGCCGCTCCTCAAGGCAGACAAGGAACGCCGCGCGAAACTGATCGCGTTCCTCGCACAAGTGCTCCAGCGACCCCCGCTGGAAGTGGAAGCGCGGTGGGAGAAGGAGACCAAGGGGCAGTCGATCAGCCAGCCGTTCACCATCGCCGAGGATGTCAGCCTTTCTCAAGTGGCCACGGTGCAGGCCCAGTCGATCGCCTTCCCTGAGCTCAACGTCGTACCCGTCCAGCGGCGCAACTACCCGTACGGAACCATGGCCGCCCACGTCCTCGGCTTCATCGGCGAAGTCAACGATCGCGACATCAAGCAGAACAAGGAGCTCGAGCAGGGACAGTTGATCGGCAAGCGCGGCGTGGAGCTGATGTACGACCCGTATCTCCGTGGGCGGGGTGGAGCGGAGTACTGGGAGTACGACGCCGATGGTCGCCGTCTCAGCGAGTACACGCCCGCCAGGAAACAGCCCGTCCCCGGCGACAACATCTACCTGACCGTCGACTTCGAGCTCCAGCGCCGCGCGGAGCAGTACTTCATCGAGAACGAAATGGTCGGCTCCGCCGTCGTGCTCGATCCGCGCAACGGCGAGGTCCTGGCCATGGTCTCGTCGCCGGCCTACAACCCCAACGTCTATTCACGCCGCTTCGCGGGCGACGTGTACAAGACCATTACCAGCAATCCCTTCAAGATCGAGTTGAACCGCGCCATCCAAGGTCTGTACTCGCCCGGCTCCGTCTTCAAGATCGTCATGGCCATGGCCGGACTCTCGGAAGGCGTGGTCGACCCCCGCACCACCTTCAATTGCGGCGGCAGCGGAGTCTTCTTCGGACGCCGCTTCCGTTGCTGGAAGAAGGAGGGGCATGGCGCCGTGGACGTCGAGCGCGCACTCAAAGTGTCGTGCGACATCTACTTTTACAACACCGGCGGACGGCTGGGCGTCGACAAGATCCACGACTATGCCCGCAAGCTGACCTTCGGTGAGATCTCACACATCGATCTCGACGGCGAGCGCGCCGGGATCGTGCCCTCCACCCAGTGGGCGAACGAAAAGCAGAACCGGAAGTGGTACCCGTCCGAGACCATCTCCGTGGCCATCGGCCAGGGTCCGCTCATCGTCACGCCGCTTCAGGTGGCAAACATGACCGCCGCCGTCGCCAACGGCGGCAAGGTCTTCCAGCCGCATGTGGTCCGCTACGTCGATCGCGTGCAACGCGACGGATCGTACAAACGGTTCCGGGTCCCCAGCCGCGTCCTTCACGAAGTGGAGCTCTCCGCCCCGGCCCTCAAGGCCGTGCGCCAGGGCCTGTGGGCGGTCGTGAACGAGCAGGGCGGCACGGGCGGCAACGCTCGTGTGGAGGGCCTGGACATCTCCGGCAAGACCGGATCGGTGCAGGTCATCGCGTACTCCGGATGGATCAAGGCAGCGTCACTCCCGTTCAAGTTCCGCGACCACGCCTGGTTCGCGTCCTTCGCCCCTCGCGACAACCCCCAGATGGTCGTGGTCGTCTTCGTCGAGCACGGAGGAGCTGGTGGCGCGGATGCCGCACCTCTTGGGAAGCTTCTGTTCGAGTCCGGCTTCCGCGACAAGGTGCAGGGCGCGCGGCTCGATCTCAATGATCCCGAAACCCTCGACCAGATTCGGGAAGGGGAACTGCCCCTTCCAAACACACGATGATCTTCAGAGACCGCGGCCCCAACATCGACTGGAACTTTCTCGGCACAGCCGTGGTGCTGGCCTGTATCGGCGTGCTGCTCGTCTACAGCGCCACGTTCTACACAGAGCCCACCCTGACCACGGCCAAGAAACAAATGCTCTGGGTGTGCGTCGGCATCCTGCTGATGATCGCCTTCATGGTGGTCGACTATCACATCCTCTTCGACATCGCTCCCATCCTCTACGGCATCGGCATCGTGCTCCTGCTCTACCTGATGGTCTTCGGCAGGCTGACGGCGAACGTTCGATCGTGGATTCACATCGCCGGCTTTCAGTTCCAGCCCTCCGAGTTCATGAAGATCTTCACGGCGCTCATGGTGGCGCGCTTCTTCGACTCCAACGACCGGGCTTATCTCGACGTACGATCGTTTCTGATCGTCATGGGAATCATCAGCCTGCCGGTCGGCCTGATCATCATCCAACCCGACTTCGGTACGGCGGCGTCGTTCTTCCCGCTGTACGCCGTGGCCATGTTCTTCGGCGGCATCCGTCCCCGGGTCTGGGTGGCCATGATTCTGGTGGCCGCGCTGGCGCTCCCAGCGGCCTGGTACCTGTTCCTCAAGCCTTACCAGAAGGAGCGCGTGGTGATCTTTCTCAACCCCGAACGCGATCCTCTCGACGCGGGGTATCAGGTCACGCAGGCCAAGATCGCCATCGGCTCCGGAGGCATCCACGGCAAAGGCTTCCGTCATGGCACGCAGGGCAAGCTGGGCTTCGTGCCCGAGCATCACACCGACTTCATCTTCGCCGTGCTCGGTGAAGAGTGGGGATTCATAGGGGTGTCCGTCGTGCTGGGGCTCTACCTCTATTTCGTGACCTTGGCGTTGACGTTCGCCAAGCACGCGCGGGATCGAGGGGGCACATTCCTGATCATCGGGCTCGTGGCGTTCTTCGTGTTCCACATCCTGATCAACGTCTCGATGCAGATCGGCGTCCTCCCGACCACCGGCATCCCCTTGCCGCTGATCTCGTACGGAGGGTCGTCGACGATGATGTTCTTCATCGCCATCGGCCTCATCGCGAACGTGGAGATGCGCCGCTTCGTCAACGCCCCTTGATGAGAGTGTGTGCAGAAATCCAAGGCTTTCCCCCGCCTGTCATCCTGAGCGGGTGAGCAGAAATCGGCGCGCTTTCCCAACCTGTCATCCTGAGCGGGTGGTGGGTGGGTGCGAAGGATCTCCTGCGGTCAGCGAAACCCGCGCAGGTTGGAGAACGCCGCGGTTTTCGTTACCCCACGCTCGTCGTTCTTCGCACGAGATCCTTCGCCGTCTACGCGGCTCAGGATGACAGGTTGGGAAGGGTCGCGGATTTCTGCACAGCCTCTGAGCGGGTGGCGGGTGGGTGCGAAGGATCTCCTGCGGTCAGCGAAACCCACGCAGGTTGGAGAACGCCGCGGTACTCGTACCCGCACGCTCATCGTTCCACGCACGAGACCCTTCGCACCCACCCACCACCCGCTTCTATGACATCGAAGATGTCATCCCCTGCTCCAAGGCCGGCAGTTTTGCTCGAACAGCGTGCCCAAGGCTTGGCCAACCAGCGCCGCCGGCCGTGCCGGCTAGCTGCGCGTGACCTTGTCGATTTCCCGGCGATCGCGCTTGGTCGGTCTTCCCGCGCCACGCTCGCGGGTCATGGCGACCTTCTCGACCGTGGTCCGCGCCGGCGTCTCGTCCAGGTACATCGTTCGCGCATCGTCCTTGGACACATTCCCGGCCGGCAGTGAGAGCACGACGACCCTGCGGTAGTGGTCCCCGCCGTCGTAGAACTCCACCACGTCCTTCTCCTTGACAGGAGCGGCGGGTTTCACGCGCAGGCCGTTGACTTTGACCTTGCCTCCCTTGCAAGCCTCCGTCGCGTCGGCGCGGTGCTTGAAGAGGCAGACCAGCTTGAGCCAGATGTCGATCCTGTGTCGTTCCATCGTTCCAGCCGCAACTTTTGTATAATCAGCGTCTTCGGAGGACAGCATGATCAAGGCGGATATCGTCAACAAAGTCGCGGAGGTATCGGAAATTTCCCGCGTCAAGGCCGCGCAGGCGGTCGACACCGTGATCGAGGGCCTCCGCAACGCACTCGCCCGCGGGCAGCGCATCGAGCTTCGCGGCTTCGGAGTCTTCCAGGTCAAGCAGCGGAAGAAGGGCATCGGCCGCAACCCGAAGACCGGCGTCGAGGTCAAGATCCCGCCCGGCAACACCATCCGCTTCAAACCGGGGAAAGAGCTCCGGAACCTGCTGTAAACAACTGGCAACCGAACGCGGGGAGGGCGCAACATCGGGACGCCGCGTCCGTCCTATGTAGTGACGAACGAAGCACACCGCATCACACACCCCCGTGATGCACCCTCCTACCCCCGGGCCGCCGCGCGACAGGCAACGCGCAGGCGGCCCCCTCCTTTTAAGGCCCTTCTCTGCTTAGGGGTAGGGCGCAGGGCACGGAGGAGTCGGCCCAACGCAACGCGTTGTCATCCCTGCCCCTTGCGCCCTGCGCCCTGTCTACTAAAACTAAACTAACCCAACCTCGAAATTCTTCGCGCGGCGCGCACAACCTCCTGTCATCCTGAGCGGGTGGCGGGTGGGTGCGAAAGATACCCAGCCCGCGGAGCCAGTGTCGTGCTTCGGCAGGGGATCCTTCGCACCCCATCCCACCGCCCGCTCAGGATGACAGGCTTGGATGACAGGCCAATGTTGCGTTGGGTTGTCGGGCGGCAGCCCGCCCTGTGTCCGCCCCTGAACTAGAATGCGCCGGTGCTTCCAGAGCAGACCGTCCTTGTCCTCGATTTCGGCTCCCAATACACGCAACTGATCGCCCGTCGCATCCGTGAGCAGAGCGTGTATTCAGTCGTGCATCCCTTCGATCTTCCGATCGCCAGGATCCGTGAGCTGGCGCCGAAGGCCATCGTCCTCTCCGGCGGTCCGCAATCGGTTTACGCGGAGTCCGCGCCTTACTGTTCGCGCGAAGTCTTCGAGCTGGGCGTTCCGATCCTGGGCATCTGTTACGGCATGCAGCTCACCGCGTACTTTCTCGGCGGCCGGGTCGAACCGGCCAGCGAGCGCGAGTACGGTCGCGCGGAGATCGACGTCATCGGCGATTCTCCGCTCTTTGCCGAGACTCCCCCGCATCAACAGGTGTGGGCCAGCCACGGCGACCGGATCCTGTCCGCGCCCCCCGGCTTTCGCACGACCGCGACCTCGCCCAGTGCTCCCATCACGGCGTTCGAGAGCGCGGAGCGCCAATGCTTCGGCATCCAGTTTCATCCCGAGGTCACACATACCGAGGCTGGGACCGGCATCCTGCGCAACTTCCTGTTCGGCATCGCCGGTTGCGAGCCCTCCTGGGATCTCGGCGATTTTCGTCGTCGCAAAGTCGAAGAGATCCGCCGTGAAGTCGGGGACCGAAGGGCCATCGTCGCGGTCAGCGGTGGCGTCGACTCCACCGTGGCGGCCTTGCTCGTGGCCGAAGCCATCGGCGACAAACTGACCGCGGTTTTCGTGGACAACGGAGTGCTCCGCAAGAACGAGTCCCTGCAGGTCGGCACCCGCCTCAGCGACCGGCTCGGACTGCATTTTCTGCAGGTCGATGCGCGAGATCGCTTCTACCAGAAACTCGCCGGAATCGAAGACCCCGAGGCCAAGCGCAAGCGAATCGGGAACGAGTTCATCGCCATCTTCGAAGAAGAGGCGAAGCGAATCCCGGACGTCGAATTTCTGGTTCAGGGCACGCTGTATCCCGACGTCATCGAGTCCGTGTCCATCAAGGGTCCTTCCGCGATCATCAAGACCCATCACAACGTGGGAGGACTCCCTGAGAAGATGGGGCTCAAGCTCATCGAGCCTGTGAGAGAGCTCTTCAAGGATGAGGTCCGCCGCCTGGGCCTGGAGTTGGGGCTCGAAGAGGAGTTCGTCTGGCGCCATCCCTTCCCGGGACCCGGCCTGGCGGTGCGCATCCTCGGAGAGGTCAACGCCGAGCGCGTGGAGATCCTGCAGAACGCAGACCAGATCGTCATCGAAGAGATCCGCGCCGCAGGACTCTACCGCGAGATCGCGCAAGCGTTCGCCGTCCTGCTTCCGGTGAAGAGCGTGGGCGTCATGGGTGATGAGAGAACGTACGAGAACGTCTGCGCCATCCGCGCCGTGACCACCTCGGATTTCATGACCGCGGACTGGTACCGCATGCCACACGATCTCCTCGACCGCATGTCGAGACGGATCGTGAACGAAGTGCGGGGCATCAATCGCGTCGTGTACGACATCTCGTCGAAGCCGCCGGGAACGATCGAGTGGGAATGACGGGTCGACTCCCGACTGGACAACCACTCGTCGGATACCCGACGTAGACCGACGAGAGAAACGCTGGACCGTTCCGCCCGCCAATCGTCCAAAACTGTCCGCTACTCACCAATTTCGACGGGAAGCACTCGGCTGTGAGGGAAATCACATGGCTGGGTGACGGCGAGACGCGTATAGTTACCCATCCGCGTCGTGCTCTAAGCAACGGCAGAACCCGCGCAGGCGGGAAAATGTGGGGCATCGGGACCTCCCGATGCGCATGGTTTATCTAAGGAGGAAGACATGCATCGGCTCCCCTCTCATCGCTTGGCCACCCTCGTCATGATTCTGGCGATTCCGTTCGCCGCTTTTGGATCCTCCGTCGCGAAGGCTCGCGGCGGTGGCTCGTCGATCGACTGGCAGTTGTCAGTAGCCGGTCATGACCGGGTCCAGGTTCGCGTGCAGTCGCCCTCCGGCGACGTGTACTCGTTCGAATTCAAGTCCGGTCAGACACCGAACGTTCGCCTGCAGGATCTCGGCAGCGAGCTCGAAGACGGCGCCTACAACTATGAACTGCGCGTCTTCCAGAAGGTGTCGGCGGACGTGGCGAAGAAGCTCGAGAAAGCACGCGCGGCAGGGGATGACGCGGCGGCGAAAAAGATTGCGAGGGACGCCGGTCTGACCGACCTCGTGCAGTCCGGCGCGTTCACCGTGAGCCGCGGGTCGATCGTGGACACGGAAGCCTCGGAAAGCCTCGCCAATGACGGCGTGGCCTCCATTCGCGAGTCCGGCGCCGGTCCTGCTGCCGCAGCCGCGCAGCGTCCGGGCCAGGTCGGCGTCAACGACCAGGTCATCCCGGACGATCTGATCGTGCAGGGCAGCGGCTGCTTCGGCTTCGACTGCGTGAACAACGAGAACTTCGGATTCGACACCATCCGGCTCAAGGAGAACAACCTCCGGATCAAGGCCGAGGACACCAGCGTCGGAACGTTCCCGAGCAACGACTGGCAGCTCACGTTCAACGACTCCGCCAGCGGCGGATCGAACAAGTTCTCCGTCGAAGACATCACCGGAGCCCGCGTTCCGATGACGATCGAAGCCGGTGCAACGACGAACTCCGTCTTCGTGGACAGCACGGGCCGAATCGGCTTCAGGACCTCCACCCCGGTCCTCGACCTCCACGTCAACACGAGCAACACCCCCGGCATCCGCCTCGAGCAGAACAACTCCGGCGGCTTCACGGCCCAGACCTGGGACATCGCCGGCAACGAGGCGAACTTCTTCGTCCGCGACGTCACCGGCGGCTCCCGGCTCCCGTTCCGCATCCGTCCGGGAGCGCCGACGAGCTCGATCGACATTGCCGCAGACGGCGATGTCGGCATCGGTACGGCCTCGCCAGCGCGCAAGCTACACGTGACCACCACCGGCGCGGCCGACAACACGGTCCTCGAGATTCAGAACGACGGCGCCGCAAGAATTCGCATCACGAACAGCGCCAACGCCGAGACCTGGAATCTCGGACATCAGTCACCTGCCGGCACCGGTCTGGTCCTTTCGGATGTCGGTGACGCAGTCAGCGAGATGTTGCTCGATGTCGCGGGCAACATGACCATCGCTGGCACGCTGACACAAGGGTCGAGCCGTGCCATCAAGAACAACCTCGAGCTGGTCGATCCGGCCGCCGCGCTGGAAGGCGTGCGCAACCTGCCGATCATGACCTGGTCCTACAAGGACGATCAGAACGCGACGCGTCATCTCGGTCCGACGGCCGAGGAGTTCCATTCGGCGTTCGGCCTCGGTAGTGATGATAAGCACATTGCTCCTGGCGACCAGGCTGGGCTCGCGCTCGCAGCGATCCAGGGGTTGGCGAAGCAGGTTGAAGAGAAGGATCATCAGATCCAGGTCCTGCAGGAGCGTCTCGCTGCGATCGAATCGGTCCTCAAAGACCGTGTTCCGCAGCCTTGACGTAATTGCCACAGTCGGCCATGCAGGGGCGCCCGATCGGGCGCCCCTATTTTTCTGTTGCGTGCACCGCTGCTCGAACCCCGTCGATTACGGAGCTCACATCGTCATCCGTCATGTCGGGCCAGATCGGCAATCGAAGTAGGCGCTCGGCGACATGGTCGGTGACCGGCAGCGGGTCGCGAGCCAGTCCGAAGCGTTGCCCGGCTGGGGATGAGTGCAGAGGCACATAGTGGAATACGGCACTGATGCCGCGTGAGAGAAGGGTTTCGATCGCAGCGGCGCGCTTATCCGGTGACGGAAGCATGACGGCATAGATGTGAGCATTGCCCTTCCCTTCTGCCGGCTGCTTCGGCCGAACGAGGTATCCGTCGAGCCGCTCCAGCTCCGCGTGATATCGATCCCAGATCAGTTGACGCCGCGCGGTGATGTCCGCCGCTCTTTCGAGTTGCGCAAACAGAAACGCGGCGATCAGTTCTCCAGGCAGATACGACGAGCCGAGGTCCACCCACGTGTACTTTTCCACCTCCCCTCGGCGAAACACCGCGCGGTTGGTCCCCTTCTCGCGCACGATCTCTGCGCGCTCGATGAGATCGGCGTCGTTGATGAGCAATGCGCCGCCTTCGCCGGAAGCAACGTTCTTCGTTTGATGGAAGCTCAGCGCCGCGGTGGAGCCGATGCTTCCCAGTGGACGCTCGCGCCAAGTGGAGAGTAGTGCCTGCGCCGCGTCTTCGATGATGGTGATGCCACGTTCTCGCGCGATGCAAAGCAACGGTTCCATGTCGCAGGCATTTCCGGCGTAGTGCACCGGCACGATGGCCCGCGTGCGTGCCGTGACGTTCGCGGCGACGCGCTCTGGATCAATGTTGAAGGTGTGGGGCTCGATGTCGACGAAAACCGGTACGGCTCCGCGGAGCACGAATGCGTTCGCCGTGGACGGAAATGTGAACGAGGGCAGGATCACCTCGTCCCCAGGGCCGATACCCGCCAGGATTGCAGCCATCTCCAACGCTGCGGTGCCCGAATGCGTGAGCAACGCACGTGAGGAGCCGATCGTCAGTTCGAGCCATCTCTCGCACAGCTTCGTGAACGTGCCGTCCCCCGCCATCTGACGAGACTCGACTACCTGACGAACATATTTGAGCTCCCGATCGCCCACCGACACGCGCGCAAACGGAACGGCCTGAACATTGGTCACCTGCCGACGATAGCGCAGGCTGGCGCAGTCCTTGATAACTCTTTCGCGGTCCACTACGATACCGCCGTCTTGACGATCCTCCGCACCGCCGCATTGATCGTGGCCACTACATTGGTCGCTTGCCGTGTGGGGCCGCATCGCGCCGAGAGTCAGGCCAGACCAAACGTGGTCATCATCTCCCTCTGCTCGGTGCGTGCCGATCACACGAGTATGCACGGATACGCGCGCCGCACCACGCCCAACCTCGAGGCGCTTGCACGCGACAGCGTCGTCTTCGACCACGCGTTCACGCAGTGGCCGAAGACGGTGCCGGCGGTGGCGGCGCTCCTCACCGGACGATACGGACACTCGACCGGGGTCATGCGCGTCACGACCGGCCAGCACCTGCCGGATGGAGAACTCACGATCGCCGAGCACTTCCGTCAACACGGGTACGCAACGGGCGCGTTCCTTTCAACGGCGGCGCTCCATAGTGGGACGAACCTGTTCCAGGGATTCGATGTCGTCGAGGAGACCTACCGTTCGCCGCGGCCGTTTGCGCGGACGACGACAAGAGCCCTTGAATGGATTCGCAAGGCCGACCGCCCGTTCTTCGTCTGGACGTTTTATACGAATGCTCATCATCCCTATGCCGGCCACGACGCTCCCCCTGGCCTGTTCGTCGGGGACGAGCACTATGACGCAAGCGTCAAGTTGCCGCTCAACGATGCCAGCGAGCTTCCCTTGGCAGTGCCGGAGGACCATCCCTTCCGTGACCAAATCCTGCGCCCCGACATGTATGGAGTGCGCAAGGGAGTTCGCCTGCCCGAGTTCCCCAGGGATCGCGCCTTCTACATCGCGCGTTACGACGCTGGTATCTTCGGAGCGGACCACCGCATCGGCGAGTTGCTGCGAGGAATCGCCGACCTCCTCCCGAATACGATCGTCGTGGTGGTTGGTGATCATGGCGAATCTCTTGGCGATCAGCAGTACTACTTCGGGCATGGCCGCCTGCCGTATGACCCGGTGACGCGAGTACCGTTTCTCATCAAACCGGCCGGCGGTCACCCTCCGGGTCGAACCACGCAACCAGTGCCAACGTTTTCGCTGTTCCCGACGGTCGTCGATCTCGCAGGGTTGCCGCAACCGCCCAACATCGAGGCCCCATCCCTCGCCCCGCTCCTCCGTGGCGGCCCCGGTCCTGCCCGTGTGTACACCGAGTCCGGTTACGCGCTCGACTTCCAACTGACGGTGCGTGACGAACGCTGGAAACTGATTTATATCCCGGATGCGCTCGATCGTTCCCTCATGACTGGAAGCGAGTTCGAACTCTATGACGTGGCCAGCGACCCTCACGAGTCACGAAACGTCTTTGATGCGAATCCGAGGGAGGCGCGGCGACTTCAATACGACCTGCTCACATGGTCGCAGCACTGGCGGGCCCGGTCTCGGGTGGTCCGGCCCGGCGCCGCCGGTCCCATCGACTCCCAGACCGAAGAACAGCTCCGGTCTCTGGGCTATCTCCGCTGAGCGATCCTCATGCCCGGTGCGACACCACCTTCGATCCTTGAACGCCGGAAATCAGAGCCGTTGAGCGCAACGCCGCCTGCTTACAGTACGGTCATCCCCGTATTCAACAGCGCCGGCATCGTGAATGACACCATTGATGCGTGCGTCCTTTTTTTCGAGGAGCACGGACTCCACTACGAGATTGTCCTGGTCGACGACGGCAGCATTGATGCAAGCTGGGCCGTGCTGCGAGAGCGCGCCGCCCAAAATCCGCACATCGTGGCCGTGCGCCTGCTGCGTAATTACGGCCAGCACAGCGCCGTTCATTGCGGAATGGCCATCAGCCGCGGGGCTCGCGTCGTGATCCTCGACGACGATCATCAGAATTCCCCCGCCGAGATTAAGCACCTCATCGACAAAGCCGACGCCGGCCACGATCTCGTCTTCGGTCGTTTCCGCCGCAAACGGCACTCGCTCCCCCGGCGCATCGGAAGTTGGATCGCGAATCACATCAACACGGCCGTCTTCGACAAGCCCCACCACCTCGTTCTGACCAACTTCAAGCTTCTGGAGCGGCCGGTGGTCGACCGCATACTGTCGCACCGCACGCGCTTCCCATACATTAATGGCTTGGCACTCCTTTATGCACGCCGGCCCGCTGATGTTCTCGTCGAGCATCGCGCACGAACCGTGGGCAAATCGAACTACCGGTTGTCAACGCTGGTATCGCTCCTCACCCGAGTCCTCTTCAGTTACTCGGCCTTTCCCCTGCGCTTGGTCACATCCATCGGACTCGTAGCAGCCCTGCTCAGTCTCGGTCTCGCTGCAATCGTTTTCATTAAGGCATTGGTGGTCGGCACTTCCGTGCCCGGTTGGGCGTCCATGATGGTGATCTTCACTTTCTTCAACGGCGTCACTCTTCTGGTCCTGGGCATCCTCGGCGAGTATGTCGTTCGAATCCTCATGCAAACCAGCGTGACCGAGCCCTACCATGTCATCGAGATCAACAGCAGTCCCCATGACTGACCATCTGCTGATCGCGGGCGCGCAGCGTTCGGGGACGACGTTCCTCTACGGCCTCCTCGATCGGCATCCGGAGATCGAGATGGCGCGACCCCTGAGACCCGAGCCGAAGTTCTTCCTGCGAGTCGATGCCTCCGCGACCCGCGCCGCGTACGATGCATTGTTCGGCGCCAAGCCGCATGCCCGTCTCCGCGTAGAAAAAAGTACCAGCTACATGGAGCGCGGGGACGTGCCTGCGCGGGCCGTGGCACTCCTGCCCGGCGTCAAGGCGGTCTTCCTCCTGCGCGATCCCATCCAGCGCGCAATCTCGAACTATCGTCTCAGCGTGGACCATGGTGCCGAAACCGCGTCCCTCGAAGAAGCTTTCCGGTTCGAGAATGAGCGCCGGGACGCATACGATCACGCTCGATTCTCGGTATCGCCGTTCGCGTATCTCGCACGAGGCCACTACTACAGGCTGCTCCAGCCATGGAGGCAAGCACTCGGCCGCAACCGGATGCTGCTGATCCCGTTTGAGCGCCTCATTCGCGAACCCGCGGTGATGCAGGAGCTCTTCGCGTGGCTAGAGGTCGGTGAACTCGATCCGGTGACGACGCCACATCCCATCAACATGTCTCGTGCGGCCGTGGACGTCAGCGCCTGGCTGAACCGGGAGTTGGTGGAGCACTTTCGCGAGTCGAACCGGCTGCTGGCCCAGCATTACGACTTCGACATTTCCCTGTGGCAGGCATGATCCCTCGCGTCGCTCCCCAGGACCGGATGTTCTTCATCGTCGGCCGAGGCCGCTCCGGCACGACCTTGTTGCGCTCCATTCTCGACGCCCACCCGAACATCTCGGTTGCCCCGGAGGGGCTGTTCATCCTCTATCTGTACCGAGGATATCGCTCACGTGCACTGACGGACCGAACTGTTCGTTCTCTTGCCGAGCACGTATTCCTGGAAGCGCGCATGCGACGGTGGAAGCTCGACTCGCGGGAGCTCGCGGCGCGTTTGGCAGCCATCGCCGATGAACGCACATTTGCACGGCTCTGCGCCGAAGTATACGAAGCGTGGGCCGATGCTTCAATGAAGACAGAGCACCGCCTCCTGGGGGACAAGAACCCTCACTATGCTCTCTTCGCAGAGGAACTGGCCGAACTTTTCCCCGTCGCACGGTTCGTCCATGTCGTCCGTGATTATCGGGACAACCTGCTCTCCTATCGCAACGTCCCATTTGATGTGGCCTCTCCGGCGGCACTCGCGTACCGCTGGCGGGCGTACAACGCTGCGATTCTGCGCGCAGCCCGGCGTTCGCCGGATCGATTTCACCTTCTGAGGTACGAGGATCTCGTTGCTCAGCCGGGTCCAACCCTCGCGGCACTCTGCGATTTTCTCGGCGTCGCGCCGGACGATTCCGTCCTGCGGGCACACGATCGGGATCACGGACCCAAGCTCGACTGGCACCGACACATCTGGCGGCCCATCGATGCAGAGCTGGCCGGTCAGTGGCGGCTGCGAATGCCTCCCGATCAGATACGGCTCGCCGATCGGATCTGCCAACCGTTAGGGAGCACGTTCGGCTACGAACCTGCGACGCAAGCGGGAACGGCTCTGCGGGACGCCCCCGGGATGGCGTTAGGCTGGGCGATGACCCGTCTGGAGCGGCTCGTGTTCCGTTTTCCCGTCTGGCTCCAGGCAATGATCATCAACTCGTACCGGCGCTTGACCGGCAACATGATCCAATGAGGACCATCGTCACACGCGTCCTCAAGACGGCCATCGGCATCGCCTTGCTGGCGTGGCTCATTGCGTCGGTCGACGTGCGCCAGATCGGCATTGCCTTGCAACGCTCCGATATACGATGGATCGTGGCCGGGCTCGCTGCCTTCGCGAGCGCGACCTTCGTCGGGATCGTTCGACTGCAGGTGCTCTTCCGGCAGCTCCGCCTGCCGGCACGCCAAGCAGCACAAGTTACGATTGCGAGCTACTTCGTCAATCAGTTGCTGCCGACTGGCGTTGGTGGAGACGCCTATCGCGCGCTCCGCATGAAGGAGCTCACCGGCACGTGGCCCTCCGCTATCGGACCACTCGTCTTCGAGCGCATGGCTGGCGCACTTGCACTGCTCTTGCCTGGGCTGGTCATCCTGGTTAGCGACATCCGCTCGGAAAGCTTCGTTGAAGCGCAGGTGCACGGATCGCTGACTCCGCGCGTTGTTCTTACCGCGCTTTGCGTGGCGGTTCTCATCGCGGGGATCGCGTTGCTTTTTGCCCGCAAATCGGGTTACCTGCGGCAAACGTCCAGTGCTCTTATCGACGCGTTCCGCTCGCTTCCACCCCAGCGCATGGTCGCCATCTTCGCGCTCTCCGTCCCCCATCACGCCCTGCGCGTGCTGGGCACTGCCGCCTTCCTGTCGGCGGTCGGACACACGATCCCTTTCGCGGCTATCACCCTGGCGATGGCGCTCACGCTTCTTGGTTCGCTCGTGCCGATCAGCGTCGGAGCGCTCGGTGTGCGCGAAGGAATCCTCGCCTCCAGCCTCGCTTTCTACGGTGTCCCACACGCGGACGCCGTCACGGTCGCTCTGCTGAACCGCGCGGTGGTGGTGCTTCTCGGGCTTGGCGGCTTCCTAGTGTTCTATCGCGAGCGTCACCTGCGGCGCTGAAGCGCCGGACCGAGGCGTCAGCCACGCATCGACACCGCATGCAGCGAGCACGATGAACTGTGGCAGCAGCGGCATGCGATAGCGCCAGTCGAAGTCGAGCTCCGTCAACGCAAAAAGCCAGGCGTATCCGAAGATCCAGAGCAGACATGCGAGGACCAGCGAGCGCCTCCTCCAGTCCACGCTGCGCATTCCGGCGATCGTGCCGGCCAGCCCCAAAAGGTACAACGGCCCGAACCAGACGATGTTCGCCAGGTTGTGGCCCCGTGAGAAGCGCGCTGAGGTGAATTGAAAGAATCGGACGAAGCGGTCCCCCTGAACGACGAGGTGATCGGTGAGACCCCGGGGGGCGGGCCTGGCGACTTCCGGACGATCGTTGATGACAACGCCGCTGTTCGCCCGGGCCGCAAGCTTGTCGAGACGCGGACGGAGAAACCGGAACGGCCAGATGTTCGGGTCCTGGACAATCGCTGCACGTACGATCGGCGCCCCCAACGCCACCACGAGCAAGAGCACCACTGCCAATCGAATCTGCGACCGCTTTTCCGGGAGGCGGACCAGGAAGAGCACGGCGAAGACCACCAGGGGAATGAGCAGGATTCCCGGTGGACGCGACAAAACCGCACCAGCCAGCGCCAGCACGAGTAGCAAGTGGTTTCGCTTCCCCGTCACTCCGTAGAGGTCCCGCACGAGGACGGCGAAAACCGCGAGCGCGGCCGCCGCATAGATCGTGTCAGTGAGCATGCACCGCACCCAATGGAGAATGTCGAAGCCGGAGAGGTAGAACAGGAGCGCGACGAATACTGCCGCCTCGGACCGCGTGGAATGCCGCACTATCCAAGCGAGCATCGTCCCCGTCAGCGCGGCGCAGAGAATGTTCACTCCGAGCATGATCTGCATCCAGTGCTCACTAGAGACCCACCGTGCCGCGGCGAGGATCGAAAGGTAGGTGAGCTTCGTCCAGTGGATCACCGCCGGAGTGAACAGCTCGGACAGCGTCCCCTCCAACATCTGATCGGCTAAAGCTGTATAGATAGATGTGTCGACTTGCTGCAAGGGCCGCAACCGGGTCAACCCACCATTCACAATCAGCGTCGCCGCAAAGACGAACCAGTTGCTGCGCAACGGATGTCTCAAATGCTGCTGAATCTGCATCAACTCTTAGTCCCGAGCGGCAGTCACGCTGTAAATTCTGCCAGGCGTGCCCTCTGAAAAGCGGTGGGGCGCGGTGGAAGAACCGCGCCCCACCTGGGAGCAGTGATCCCGGGGCCCTCCCCCCGGGATCGCGCGGCGCGCTGAGGGGCGCGCCTCCCAGGGGCAGAGCCCCCGGCGTGAAAGATCGAAGAATCAGTCGCTCAAGTTGCGGATCACCGTCGGAATATCGAGGTCACTGCCGAAATCACTCGACGCCATCGGCCCGAAGCCGCCGCTGCCGTCCGCTCTGGTGAAGCCGCGGCGAAAAAAGGGCGGATCATAGATCTCGCCCTCCGCGCCCACCTGCTGTGCCTGCGGCGGCTCTTCGTGCTGGGCCGCGATCTCTTTCTCTTTCGGCGGCGCGAAGGGCCGGTAGGGCACCCCTCCCGAACGCTCCTGCGTGCGGCCTCCGCCAGTCGAGGACGACGACAGCGACTCGCCGCGGGCGTTGAGCAGTCCTTTCGTGGCCGCGTCGAAGCCCGTGGCGATGACCGTGACCTTCACCTCATCCTTCATCCTCGGATCGATGACCGTGCCGAAGATGATGTTCGCCTCTTCGTCGGCCGCCTCCTGGATGATCGACGCGGCTTCGTGGACCTCGAACAAGGTCATGTCCGGGCCGCCGGTGATGTTGATCAGGACGCCCTTCGCACCTTCGATCGAGGCCTCTTCGAGCAGAGGCGAGGAGATGGCGCGCTGCGCCGCCTCGACCGCGCGATGCTCGCCCGACGACACGCCCGTACCCATGAGGGCCATGCCCATGCCATGCATGATCGTCTTCACGTCCGCGAAGTCGAGGTTGATCTCGCCCGGCACCGTGATCAGATCGGAGATGCCCTGCACCGCCTGGCGCAGGATGTCGTCCGCGATCTTGAACGCCTCGTTGAGCGAGGTCCCTCGCTCGACGAAGTTCAGGAGACGCTCGTTCGGAATGGTGATGAGCGTGTCCACCGTCTCGCGCAACGCTCGGATGCCCTGCTCGGCCTGCACGCGCCGCCGCTTGCCTTCGAAGCCGAAAGGCTTGGTCACGACCGCAACCGTGAGCGCGCCCAGTTCCGCGGCCAGCGAGGCGATGATCGGTGCGGCTCCGGTGCCCGTACCGCCACCCATGCCCGTGGTGATGAAGATCATGTCGGCGCCGCTCAGCGCCTCCAGGATGCGATCGGTGTCTTCCAGCGCGGCCTGCTTGCCCACCTCGGGATTTGCGCCCGCACCCAGACCCTTGGTCAGCTTGCCGCCGATCTGCAGCTTCACCGGCGCGAGGGAAGTGCGCATGGCCTGCAGGTCGGTGTTGGCGACGAGGAACTCGACACCCTTGATCCCGGCCTGAATCATCCGGTTGACGGCGTTCCCACCACCTCCACCCACCCCTACGACCTTGATCTTTGCGCCGAGATGCAGCTCTTCACTGAGTGTGACTCCGAGCGCGCCGTCGCCAGGTCTCTCGTCAAACGTGATCATTTACCGTTCTCCAAATGATAAAGGCTTTTGTTCGAATTCCAAACGAATTCTTGTTGTCGGTTATCGGTTGTCAGTTGTCTGTGAGTGTCCGCTTGGCCAAAAGGCGCAGACAACCGACAACCGAGAACGGCCAACCTCCCAGTCAGCTCCATGCGAACCACTGCTTGACCGAATCCGCGACTTTGGACAGTCCCTTGCGCGGGCGCTTGCGGATGCGCGACTGGTCGCGCATCCCCCACAGAAGCAGGCCGCACGCGGCCGCCCATTCCGGACCACTCACCGTGTCGGACAGGCCGCCCAATCCGCGAGGCACGCCCTTGCGCGCCTGCTGGTCGAAGACCTGCTCCACCATCTCCACGATGCCGGCCATCTCCGCACCACCGCCCACGACCACCACTCCCGAGCGGATCTCCTTCTCCAACCCCACCTTCTCCAGATCGCGATAGACCAGCTTGGCGATCTCGACCGCGCGCGGCTCGAGGATGCCCGTCAGTTCCTGGCGGCTGAGGATCTTTGGAGCACGTCCGCCGACGGTCGGTACTTCGATCGGATCGTCATCGCGCACCAGCGACGCCAGCGCGCAGCCATAGCGCCGCTTGATCCGTTCGGCATCTTCCATCGGCGTGCGGAGCACGACCGAGATGTCGCTCGTGAAGTGACCCGCGCCGACCGGGAGGACGTTGGTGTGGACGACGTTGCCCTCCAGGAACACCGCGTAGTCGGTCGTACCTCCGCCCAGGTCCATGAGCAGCACGCCCATCTCCCGCTCGTCCTGCGTGAGCACGGCCTCGGCGGCCGCGAGCTGTTCGAGCACCAGTTCCTGCACCGCGATCCCGGCCTTGTTGACGCAGGTCAGAATGTTCTGGTTGTGGGTCCGGGCGCCCGTGACGATGTGGACGTTGGCCTCGAGCCGCGTGGCGGTCATCCCCAGCGGATCATGGATGCCGTCCTGCCCATCCACGACGAACTCGCGGGGCACGACGTGCAACAGCTCCAGCTCCGCGGGCACGTTGATGGACTTGGACGCTTCGATGACCCGATCGATATCCTCACGTGCGATCTCTTTGTGCTTGCCCATCACCGAGACCACGCCGCGGGAGTTGACGGAGCGGATGTGATCGCCGGACACGCCGACGTAGACCGACTCGATCTGCAGCCCGGCCATCACTTCGGCTTCATCGACCGCCTTCTTCACGGCTTCGATGGCCTGATCGAGGTTGATGATGTTTCCGCGGCGAGTTCCCTTCATCGGCGAAGTGCCCTTGCCGATGATCTCCAACTGCCCACGGTCGCTGATCTCCGCGACCAGCGCGCAGACCTTCGACGTGCCGATGTCGAGCGCCACGATGTACTTCTCTTCAGTTCTGGACATGCGTTGCTCCTTGTGCGGAAGGACCCGATGCCGAAAGCGGAGTGCTGACGGGATCGACCGATCCCTCGGCCCTCTGCCCCTGGCCCTCGGCCCTCTTGGGACTGACGATCACTCGATCCGCGAACCGGAGGTCCGCGTACTCGATCTTGGGGTTGTTCTCCGCGCGCAGTACGGCGCGGAGGTTGCGGTAGCGCGCGGAGATCTCTTCCGCGTTCGCATAGACCACGGCCCTGAGGTCGCGGTCGTACAGCGCGAAACCGCGAGGCGGAATCGGCCAGACCTCGGAGATCCGCGAGTACAGCCCGGCATCCTGCTTCCGCAGCTCGCTCAGCAGTTGCACGCTGCGCGCGAGCTCGGCACCTTGGGCATCGGCGATCAAAGGAAGGTCGTCGTTGCCGGCAGCAGGAGAAAGCTCCGCGAACGCCACGCTCTCTTCGTCGACGTACATCAGCCGGCCGTCGATGTTGGCCAGGGCCACCGGCTTTCGCTCGGTGATGCGGATCCGCAGCGTATCGGGCAGCGTCTTCTCGATGTGAACGCTGCGCACCCAGCCCAACCCGCGCAGGTCGCGTTGCACGCGGTCGATGTCGATCTGGAAGAGATTCAGACCGACATAGCTCGAAGTGGCGCGATCCAACTCGGCCTTGGACGTGTGAACTGCGCCCGTGATCTCGATGGTGCGGACGCCAAAACGAGCATCAGACTGCGTCAGCCGCCATCCCCAGAAGGCCGCGCCAGCGATGATCGCGACCACCGCCGCGTTCCGGAGGATGACCAGCAGGCGATGCGCCTGGATCTTGCGCTGATTGCGGCGCAGCCGCGCCAGGTCTGTCGGACGAAGGAAGCGCGATGCGGTGGTGTCGAACGTGCCCATCAGTTCTCCCCTCGCACCAGTTGCTCCGCGATCTCGTGCACGTCGCCCGCGCCCATGGTGATGAAGATGTCCCTGGGTCTCAGCCGCCGCCGCATCTCGTTGACGACCTCGGAGTTGCTGCGGTCGAGGAACTCGATGCCGGGGACCGCGTCCGAGATGATGCGCGCGGAGACCCCGTCGACCGGCTCTTCCCTGGCCGCGTAGATGGGCGTGACGATGGGGACGTCCGCGACCTTCAGCGACTCGGCGAACTCGCGCGCGAAGTCGCGCGTCCGCGAGAACAGATGCGGCTGGAAGAGGGCCACGATGCGGCGATCGGGATAGCCGCCCCGCGCGGCGTTGAGGGTCGCTCGGATCTCGGTCGGGTGATGTGCGTAGTCATCGACGACGATGGCGCCGAGGTAGTCGCCGAGAATCTGGAAGCGCCGGTCGACGCCGAGGAACTTGGCCAGGCCGGCTGCGATGCGCTCCGTGGGCACGCCCAGATGACGCGCCACTCCGATGGCCGCCAGCGCGTTGCGCACATTGTGCTCGCCAGGCAGGAACAGCTTGAAAGAGCCGACGCCGGGAACGTCGAAGCGACTCCCTCGGTCGTGAAACTCGAGATCGATGGCTCGAAGCGTGGCCCCTTCCGATAGGCCATACGTCACCATGGGGATCCCGGCCTTCAGCTCGCCGAGGAGCTTGGCCACGTTCGGGTCGTCCACACAACCGACGATCACTCCGCCCGGCTTCACGCCCTCGAGGTAGATGCGGAAGGCTTCGAAGATGGCCTCGAAGGAACCGTAGTACTCGAGGTGGTCCGCTTCGATGTTGGTCACCACCGCCACCTCGGGATGGAGATGGTGGAACGTCCGCGCGTACTCATCGGCCTCGACGACCAGCAGGTCGCCCAGTCCGCTCTTCGCGTTCGTGTTCAGGTTCCGGAGCATGCCGCCGACCAGCACCGTGGGATCGAGACCCGCTTCCTCCAGAACCACGGAGATCATGGCCGAAGTCGTGGTCTTGCCGTGCGTCCCCGCGACACCGACGGCGCGCTTCGGATTGACGAGCGCTCCCAGTGCCTCGGCGCGCTTCATGATGTGGATCCCGCGAGCGCGCGCCGCATCCACCTCCGCGTGCTCGCCCCGGACCGCGGCGGTGATGATCACCAGCTCCACTCCCTCGAGGTGCGCGGGGTCGTGTCCGATGCTCACCGGCACGCCGCGCCGAGTGAGCAGATCCGTCGCCGCCGACGCTTTGGCATCGCATCCGGACACGGAAATCCCCGTCCCGGCCAGGAGCTCCGCGATGCCGCTCATCCCGATTCCGCCGATCCCAACGAAATGGATGTTCTTAATGTCATCAAAATTCATTCTGTTTGTGGCGTCTTAATCCGAAAGTTTAAGTTTACGGAAGCAGTAGAGCAATTAATTTCTCTCGATTTTCTCGATCAAATCGACAATGTTTTTCGTGGCCCGCGGCAGAGCCAGCGTCTTTGCGGCCTCGCCCATGAGGGCGGAACGCTGCGGATCGCCCAGGATCTCGGAGATCGCGCCGGCCAGACGCTCCGGTGAAAGGGTGGATTCGGTGATCACGGAAGCGCCGCCGGCCCGTTCCACGACCCGAGCATTCAGCTCCTGATGATTGTTCGTGGCGGCGGCGAAGGGCACGAGGATCGCCCCTCGTCCGATGGCCGAGAGCTCCCCGATGGTCATCGCTCCGGCGCGGCAGACGATCAGGTCCGCGGCAGCCATCTCGTCCACGATCGGATCGAGGTACGGCACCACTCTCGCGGAGTGGAAAGCGGACTGACGATAAGCAGTCTGCACCTTCTCCATCTCGGCCGGCCCGGTCTGGTGGACGATCTCCAGCGAATCCTTGAAGCGCGCCAGGAACAACAGTGCGCCGGTCATCGTGTCGTTGAGGATGCGCGAGCCTTGCGAGCCACCGAAGATCAGGAGCCGTTGCTTCCGGTTGGTGGCCGGCGACTGGCGACCGGTGTTGAAGAACTCGTCGCGGATCGGGTTGCCGGTGACGACGCCGTCCTTGCGCTTCAGTCGCGGCAGCGCTTCCTCGAAGGCCACGGCCACCGCCGTGACGAACGGCGCAACCGCGCGATTGGCCAGACCCGGAAACGCATTCGCGTCATGGATGATCGTCGGTACGCCCCGCAGGCGGGCCGCCACCAGCACGGGACCGGAGGAATAGCCGCCCACGCCCAGGACCACGTCCGGGCGATGCCGTCCGATGAGCCGCCACGCCTGCACGAATCCTTTCGGGACGCGCAGAATGTTTCGAACGAGATCGAGACCGCCCTTGCCCTTGAGGCCCCCGACGTCGATGAACTCCAGCGGGAAGCCAGCTTTCGGCACGATCTGCTTCTCGAGTCCTCGCTCTGTACCGACGAACACGACCCGCCGGGACGCGTCGCGCCCGAGGTACTCGCGGGCGATGGCGATGGCCGGGTAGATGTGGCCGCCGGTGCCGCCGCCGGCAATCATGAGTGTGCTCACGATCGCACCTCGATCGGTTGGCAGTCGTCGATGGGCGGTTGCAGTGAAGGCGCGGCGCACTGAGAGCCTCGCGACGCCGAGGCAAACCTCTGGCAACTCGCAACTCGCAACTCGCAACCGCGACGCTGGCGGCCAACTACCGCCAACCGCCAATCGCTCTTCGTCAACCGCACGCCCATCACACCCATCCCCTATCCTGATTGCTGCGAGAAGTTCAAAAGCAGTCCGACTGCGATGAGACTGACCGCGAGAGAAGACCCGCCATAACTCACGAGCGGCAACGGGATTCCCTTCGTCGGTAGAAGACACAGCGCCACGCTGACGTTAATCAGCGTCTGGATGGCGATCATCAGCGTGCAGCCGAGAGCGGCATAGAACGCAAAACGGTTCTGGCTCAAGCGTGCGATGCGGTAGCCACGCCAGGCCAGCAGCGCAAATGCGGCCAGGAGCAGGACCGCGCCCACGAAGCCAAGCTCCTCCCCGATGATCGAGAAGATGAAGTCCGTGTGCGGCTCGGGCAGGAAGAACAGTTTCTGCCGTCCGTTGCCGATGCCCAGTCCCTCGAATCCGCCGGTGCCTAACGCAATCAAGGACTGCATGGGTTGGAATCCCGCGCCCAGGGGATCGGACTCGGGATTGAGAAAGGTCAGCAGTCGCTCCCGCCGGTAGGCCGCGCTGAGGGCGAGGTACCCCGCCGTGGGCACGAGGGTCAGGCCCACCACGGCGATGATTCGCCAGGACAACCCGGCCGCGAAGATCATCCCGCAGGCCACCAGCAGCAACGTCGTGGCCGTGCCGAAGTCACGGCCCAAAAGGATCAGCCCCGCAAACAGGGCCAGGATGAATCCCACGGGCAGCAGGGTCGTGGTGACGTCGTTGATGCGCTCTTCCCGTCGCGACAGGAACGAGGCCAGGAACAGAATCATGGCCGGCTTGGCGAACTCCGACGGCTGGATGTGAAACCAGGGAAGGACGATCCAGCGGTGCGTCCCGTTGATCGGCGACTGAAAGAGCGCCACGATCAACCCGAGTCCCACCAGACCAAGCGCGCCGTACTGCACCCGCCGGTCCTGCAGGAACGCGGGGTTGACGTGCATGAGGAACATCATCAGCGCCGCTCCGCCCACGAGAAACACTCCCTGCCGTGTCAGGAAGTAGTACGGTCCATGCCCAAAGCGCTGCGTGGCGATCATGGCCGACGCGCTGTAGATCATGACCAGTCCCACCACGACGATGAGAGTCGCCGTGGAGAAGAGCCAGGTGTCGTAGCTGAGTTTTCGACTCATAGCGCCCTCACCAGTTCCTCGAAGTGGTCCCCGCGGTGCTCGAAATTTCTGTATTGATCGAAGCTGGCGCAGGCAGGAGAGAGGAGCACCGTCTGGCCGCGCTTCGCGTGCGATGCGGCCCATTGCACGGCGCTCTGCATGTCGCCGGCCGGGATGATCTCCGTGGTGCCGTCCAAGGCCGCGGCGATCTTTTCCGCGGCGGAGCCGATGGTCAGTACCGCGCGCGCCTTTAACGCGACGAGGTCGCGCATCCGCTCGAACTCCCCGGCCTTGTCCTTGCCGCCGAGGATGAGAATCACGCGGCCGGAATCGAACCCTTCCAGCGACTTGAGGGTGGCGTCGACGTTCGTTCCCTTGGAATCGTTGACCCAGCGCACGCCGTGCCGCTCGCGAACCAGCTCCATCCGATGCGGGAGTCCGGCGAACGTGCCGAAAGCGATCTGCACGCTCCGATCATCGACGCCCACCGCGTGCGCGGCCAGCCATGCCGCCAGCGCGTTCTCGACGTTCGCCTGTCCCTCCAGCTTCAGCGACGCGCGCGGAATGCGATGCTCTTCTCCCGCGAGAGTGAGGACCATGTCCTCGCCGTCGAGCCATCCGCCTTCACGGATCTGCTCCGCCGCGGAGAAGCGCCAATGCCGCACGCCCTGCGGATGAGCAGTGTGCTCGCGCACACTCGAGTTGACGATGACCGTGTCGCCGGCCTGCTGATTGCGGAAGATGCGCTCCTTGGCCGCCGCGTAAGCCTCGAAATCGGGATAGCGGTCCATGTGGTCGGGGGTCACGTTCAGGAGCAACGCCACGTTGGCGCGAAACGTCTCCACCGCTTCGAGCTGGAACGACGAGAGCTCGAGAACGTAGGTGCGCGACTGTTCCGGATCCAGCGACGCAATGAGCGGCTCGCCGATGTTGCCCGCCACGATCGGTTGTCGTCCGGCCACGCTCAGGATCTCGCCGATGAGCGCGGTGGTCGTGGACTTCCCGTTCGACCCGGTGATGGCAATGATCGTTCCCTTGGCATATTGAAAGGCCAGCTCGATCTCGCCCAGAACCGGGAGGCCTTTCGACTGAGCAGCCACGATCAGGGGAATGGTCATCGGCACGCCGGGGCTGACCACGACGCGCGTGACGCCATCGAGCAGTGTCGGATACTCTCGTCCGAAGGCCCGCTCCACGCGCGGGTCGAGCGCGTAAGGAAGCGACGGCTCGGATGCCTTGTCCGCCAGCACGACGGGCTCCGCGCGCGCGACGAGAAAATTCGCCGCGGCCACACCCGATCGCGCTGCTCCGATGACCAGTGTTCTCATCTGAGTTTCAGCGTCGCCAGCGAGACCATCGCGAAGATGATGGCGATGATCCAGAAGCGGACGACGACCTTGGTCTCCTTCCACCCCGACAATTCGAAGTGGTGATGTAGCGGCGACATCTTGAAAATGCGCCTGCCCGTGATCTTGAACGAGGCCACCTGCAGGATCACCGACAGCGCCTCGAGCACGAACAGGCCGCCCACGAGCACGAGCAGCAGTTCCTGTTTGATGGTCACGGCCACGCAGCCGATGGCGCCGCCGAGGGCCAGCGAGCCGACATCGCCCATGAAGATCTCGGCTGGATGGGCGTTGAACCAGAGGAACCCCAGCGAGGCGCCCACCATCGCTCCGCAGAAGACGGCCAGCTCGCCGGTCTGTGGCACCCAGGCGATGCGCAGGTAGTCGGCGATGCGCGCGTGGCCTGCGGCATAGGTCAGCACGGTGTAGGTCACGGCGGCGATGAGGACCGAGCCGATGGCCAGTCCGTCCAGTCCGTCGGTCAGGTTCACGGCGTTCGACGTCCCGACCAGAATCACGGCGATGAACAGGATGTAAACCGGCCCGAGATCCAGGGTCACGTCCTTGAGGAACGGGAACGTGATGGCCGTGGAGTAGTTGTTCTTGAGCATGGGCAGATAGGCGATGGCCGCGCCGGCCAGGAAGGCCACCGTGAATTGCGCCGTGAACTTCTCCGTAGGCGTCAGACCGAGGTTGCGTTTCTTGGCGAGCTTCCGGTAGTCGTCGACGAAGCCGATTGCTGCGTAGGCCGCGGTGACGAACAACACGATCCAGATGTAGGGGTTGCGAATGTCGGCCCAGAGGATCGTGGGAATGATGATGGCCACGTTGATGAGGATGCCGCCCATGGTCGGCGTGCCGGCCTTGGCCTGATGCGACTGCGGCCCTTCCTCGCGGATGAACTGGCCGAGCTTGATCCGGCGCATGCGCTCGATCAGCCAGGGACCCAGCACCAGGGAGATGAGCAGTGCCGTCAGGGCCGCGAACGCCGTCCGGAACGTGATGTAGCGGAAGACGTTGAAGCCGACGAAGACGTCGCGGAGCTCGAAGAGGAGGTAGTACAGCATCAGGCAAGCTCCTCAGCGACGAACGATGATCGACGAACGAAGGACCGGGTCATCGCGCCTCCTCCAGTGCAGCAACGGTTTTGTCCAGGCCCACACCGCGCGAGCCTTTCAGCAATACGAGATCGCCCGCGCGAATCTCGCCCTCGAGAAATCTGCCCGCGCCGAGTGCGTCGTCGAAATGGTGCAGCGCCGCGTCGGCGAATCCGGCTTCGCGGGCGCCTTCGAGCAACGCCAGCGAGCGCCGGCCGACGCCGATGACGACGTCGATCGCGCGGGGAATCTGTCGCCCCGCGTCGCGATGGAACGCCAATTCCTGATCGCCGAGCTCCAACATGTCCCCGATCACGGCGATGCGCCGTCCGCTGACTTCCGCCTGCGCCATCAGCTCCAGCGTGCGTCGCAGAGCGTAGGGATTGGAGTTGTAGGTGTCGTCGTAAAGCGTGGCCTCGCGCCAGGGCAGGATCACGCCGCGGTGATAGGCCGGCTTCACCTCGGAAACACCGCGCTCGATGCCCACCCACGAGATCCCCACCACGCGCGCCGTGGCGATGGCCGCCAGCAGGTTGTCGAGATTGTGGCGGCCTGGCAGCACGAGCTCGAGCTCGCGCTCCCCACCTTCCGCCGCGAGCGTGAACTTCGTCCCCAGGAGTCCGCGCTCCCGGATGTTGACCGCGCGGTAGTCCGCGGCATGGTCGCTGCCGTAGGTGACCCGCGGACCGGCGTAGTCGCTGCTGATGCGCACGACGTGCTCGTTGTCGTTGTTCACGATCACCGTGCCGTTCGGGGCCAGGTTCTCCAGCAGCTCGCGCTTCGCCGCGGCGATCTTCTCGATGGTCCCGAAGAACTCGATGTGGACCGGCGCGATGTTCGTGTACACACCGATGTTCGGGCGCATCAACCCCGCGATCTCCGCGATCTCTCCCGCATGGTTCATCCCCATCTCGCTCACCACCACCTCGGCACCATCGGGCATGTTGTCGAGGCAGAGCGGCGCACCGATCTGGTTGTTGAAGTTTCCCCAGGACTTGAACGTGTTTCGTTCGGTGGCCGTGAGCGTGGCGATCATTTCCTTGGTGGTGGTCTTTCCCGCCGAACCGGTCACGCCGATCAACAGAAATTCGAACTGCTCGCGGATCGCACGTGCCAGTTGCTGGAGCGCAACAGTCGTGTCCGCGACCTGCACGAGTGCCTTCCCGGTCAGCATCGCATCCGTGGTCTCGGGTACTTCGCTCACGACGGCGCCGCGTGCCGTGGTCAACGCTTGCGCCAGAAACGTGTGTCCGTCCTGTCGCTCGCCCTGGATGGCGAAGAACACGGAATCGCTCTTCACTTCGCGGGAGTCGATGACCACGGACGCGGCCACGAGGTCTCCGCCCTGGATCACCGTGCCGCCGACCATCGACGCAAGCCGCGAGAAGGTCAGCTCAGGCATGGCCGCCTCTTGTTGCCGGTTGCCGGTTGTCGGTTGCCGGTTGCCGGTTGCCCAGCAGGCTTCGTTCGGTGACCGACCTGTTGATCGAGTGGCGAGTGGCGAGTGGCGGGTGGGTGCTGTGACTTTGAGGCCGGAAACCCCTCGCAACCGGTAACTCGCAGCTCGCAACCGAATCGTCGGGCCCACGCCGAGGCACCCTGTTAACCGGCAACCGCCAACCGGCTACGGGATACGTCCGGCCCCGCCGCGTTTCGTCGCCACTGCTCGTCCCCTTCCCCGAGAACTGCCTGGCGAACCACCGTCCACCCTCGCCGAAACCGGCCGACGGAGCCGGAACCCTGTAATAGTAAACGTTTCTCATGTCGAATATCAAGATGAGTTTTTATGTGCGTTTTACAGCTCTTGTTTTGAGCGCGAATTCTGCTTCTTCGCGATCGTCGAAATGGACCACTTCGTCGCCGATGACCTGATAGGTCTCGTGCCCCTTGCCGGCGATGACGATCACGTCTTCGTCCGACGCATCCCGAATCGCGCCGGCAATGGCCTCGCGGCGATCGGCGACCGTGACCGCATTGCTCCCGTGGATCCCGCGGACGATCTCGTCGATGATCGACTGCGGCTGCTCGCTGCGCGGGTTGTCGCTGGTGACCACGACCCGGTCCGCCAGTCGTGAGGCGATCTCGCCCATCTGCGGGCGCTTGCCGCGGTCGCGGTCCCCGCCGCAGCCGAAGAGGACAGTCACCCGGCGATCCCCGGCGATGTCGCGAACGGCCTGGAGCAGTTTCTCCAGCGCGTCCGGCTTGTGTGCGTAGTCCACGATGACCGTCGGCTCCGCCGTCCCCACGCGCTCGAAGCGGCCGCGCACCGATTGCAGGTTGCGAATGCCCGCTTCGATCCTGGGGATGGGGATGCCCACCGCCAGAGCGGCGCCGATGGCTCCCATCCAGTTGTAGAGATTCGGCTGGCCCAGCAGCGTCGACTCCATGCGCACGTCGCCCTGCGGTGTATGCACGGTGCCCCACAGTCCCGCCACCGAGATGCTGAAGTCGTCCGACGGGCGAATGGCCGCCTGCCGCCCGAAGGTGACCGCCACGGGACCGAGCTCGGTCGCCAGCCGCCGGCCGTACTCGTCGTCTTCGTTGACGACGGCGGTGGCTCGCGCGAGGTCGATCTGATCGAAGAGGATGCGCTTCGCGGCGAAGTAGTCCTCGAAGTTCTTGTGGAAGTCGAAGTGCTCGCGGGACAGGTTGGTGAAGACCGCGGCCGCGAAACGGAGGCCGTGCGTGCGCTTGAGTGAAAGCGCATGCGAGGAGACTTCCATCACCGCGTTCTTCACGCCGGCGTGAACCATCTTGGCGAACCACTCCTGGAGTACGACGGCGTCGGGAGTGGTGCGATCCGCGCTGAGCGTCTCCTCGCCGGCGCGGTACTCGATCGTGCCGATGAGACCAACAGGCTCCGAGACTCCGTCGACGGGCGCGTCGAACACGGACTCGATCATCCGAGCCGTGGTGGTCTTGCCGGAGGTGCCGGTCACGCCGACCAGGGAGAGCTGCTCCGCGGGACGACCGTAGAAGTTCGCCGCGATCAGAGCCAGCGCGCCGCGCGGATCCTCGACGGCGACGACTGCCGGCGCGGAGACCTGAGCATTCGTGGTGACGATCGCGGCGGCTCCGCGCTGGAGAGCTTGCGGGATGAACTCTGAGCCGTCTTTCGCGGTGCCCGGAATGGCGACGAAGAGCGAGCCCTTGGTGACCAGACGCGAATCCGGCGTTACGCCGGTGATGTCCACCGCGATGTCTCCGCGAACTTCACGGACGGGTACGTCTTTGAGAAGGTCGGCGAGTCTCATCCGCGCGCCTCCAGACGCAAGGTCATTCTGCGATCGCGGGGCAAGGCTCCGCCGGGCTGAGGTTCTTGTGAGGTCACCACTCCGCTTCCAATGGTCCGGACGGCGAGACCGCTCGAGACGGCGCGCGCCACGGCGGCGCGCGCATCGAGCCCTCGCAGATCCGGCACGCCTGAATGCTTCTGACCGGCCCCAGATTGCGAGAATGCCGCCAGTTGCGGCTCCGTCACGCCGATCGTTCGGGAGGGCAGCGACGGTGCCACGCCGAGATACCGTAGCGTGCCTTCCGCGATCTCGCGGAAGACGGGCGCCGCCACCGTGCCGCCGTAATGCTCGCCGCGCGGTTCGTCCAGCACGACGAGAATCGCCAGCCGAGGCCGGTCCGCGGGAACGTAGCCCGCGAACGAACCGACGTAGCGTCCGTCGATGTAGCCACCGCGACCGAAGGCCTTCTGCGCGGTTCCGGTCTTGCCTGCCACCACGTGGTCGGCGAGTGCCGCCTTCGAGCCCGTCCCACGCGACACGACATTCTTGAGAATCTCGTTGAGCACGGCCGCGGTCTTTTCCGACATCACCCGTGTCGCTGGTTTGCGAGGCGGTTGGTACACGATCGCGCCGCTCTCGTCGACGACGCGGTCCACGATCCGAGGCTCGACCAGCATGCCCCCCGTGGCCACGGCGCTGACGGCCCGCACGATCTGCAGAGGCGTCACGCCGATCTCCTGGCCAATGGAGATGCTCGCCGCCGACACCTGCGTCCAGCGTTGCGTCCGGCGGAGTAATCCCGACGACTCGCCGGGGAGCGTGATGCCGGTCTTCTCTCCGAATCCGAAACGCCGGATCCACTCGTGGAAGCGCTCCGGTCCGAGCTCCATTCCCACCCGGACCGTGCCCACATTCGAGGAGTTCACGATCACGTCCTCGAACGTGAGCATGCCGTAGCGGTTGCCGTCATGCTCGCTGATGGTGATGTTGCCGATGGTGACCGAGCCGTTGCCACAATCCAGGACCTGGGACGGCGTGACCAGGCGGTCCTCGAGACCGGCCGCCGCGGTGACGATCTTGAAGGTCGAGCCCGGCTCGTAGAAATCCTGTACGCTGCGATTCTTCCAGGCCGCCGCCGGCGAGTCGCCGAATCGGTTCGGATCGAACGTAGGCGCGGAAGCCATGGCCAGGATGGCGCCGCTGTGGGGATCCATGACGATCACCGACCCACCCTCCGCGCGATAGTGGACCATCGCCGTCTCGAGAGCGCGCTCGGCGATGAACTGTATGACGGAGTCGATGGTCAGCACGACATGGTTCCCGTCGCGAGGACGGTTCGCGCCGTCGCCACCCACCAGATACACCCCTCGCCGCGCGTCCTTCAGCAACGTGACCTTGCCAGGCGTTCCACGCACATAGCGATCGAAGAAGTGCTCGATTCCGCCCAAACCGTCGCCGTCCACGCCGACATAGCCGATGACATTCGCGGCCAGCCGGGCGCGGGGATAGGTTCGCCGATGCGCTTCCAGAAAGTAGATGCCGGGCAGCTTGAGTGCGCGGACTGCGGCCGTCGTCTCCAACGGAAGTTGCCGCGCAATCCAGGCGAAGCTGTTGTCTCCGCGCAAGCGGGCCTCGAGCTCGCGGGCCGTGAGGCCGATGCCCGGGACCTTCGCCAGTGCCCGGGCCACACCTTTGCGATCCGTGATGACCTGCGGGTCCGCATAGATCGATTCGGCCGCGATGCTCTCCGCAAGAACGCGGCCTCGCGTGTCGAGGATCGCGCCCCGCACCGGATTCAAGGACAGCGTCCGCTCCTGTTGCCGCTGCGCACGGGAGACGTAGTGTTCATGCCGCACGAGCTGCACTTGAACCAGCCGCGCCACCACGACCAGACCCCATGCAGCCAGCAGCGCGAAGATCTGCAGCAGACGCTTTTGCGAGATGACCATCACCGCGCTCCCAGCGTGATCAGGGCGCGGGACGCAGGGCGCAGGGCGCGGGGCGCGGAACGCAGGGCGCAGGGCGCGATCACTGCAAACCTCCAGTCGGCGGCGAGGGGTTTGCTCCTGCCCCCTGCCCTCTGCCCTCTGCGCCCTCGCCTCGCGCAGCGCCCTCGACGATCACGACGGTCTTCGCGTCCGTGGTGCTGAAACCGAGCGCCTTGGCTTTCTTCTCGACAGCGTCGAAAGAGGTCAGGCGATCGAGCTCCGCCTGCAGTGCTTTGTGCTGAGCCTCGACGCTCTGAAGGTTCTTCTGGAGTCGCGTGGCCTCGCGCCCGAGGCGGATCACCTCGAGGTTCTGCCAGGTGAAGAGGAGCAGGAAGAGGCCGATGGGGACGCCCAGCGAGAGGACGGCAAAAAGCTCACGGTTTCGCCGGCGATCTCTTTCGCGAACGATGTGGGTGTTGTCGATGGGCTTTTTCTGCGTGTACATGACCGGGGACTGCAACGAACCTTGACGAGCGCCAGCCGGCGCCATGCGCGAAGCCGACGAACAAGGGTGAAGATCTGCCTACTAGCGTGATCCGAGAAGCCATCCACACGCACCCACGCCCCACGCTCCACCCCTCCCGAGCTTCACGCACCACACACACGCCCAACCCTTCCCCAACCTTCACCCTTGCTCGTCGACTCCGCGTCGCTCCGTTCGTTGCTGGTTACTGATTGCCGGTTCCGTGCGCTCATCGCGCCCGGCCAACGACCCTCAATCAACAGTGACGGAGCAACCAACTACGTTGTTGGCTGTCGGCTGTCTGCGACCGGAACCTTCTGCACAGACAACCGACAACGGACAACTGACACCACTCGCTACACCCGCTCCGCGACTCGCAACTTCGCACTGCGCGACCGCGGATTCCTTTGTTCCTCCTCTTCCGAAGCAGTGACCGGTCTCCCCGTGAGGACCTTCACCAGTTGCGTTGCGCCGCAGCCGCAGACCGGCATGTTCGGCGGGCAGGTACACTCGCCGGCCAGCCTGCGGAACGCCCGCTTGACGATCCGGTCCTCGAGCGAATGAAACGAGATGATGGCGGCGCGCGCTCCAGGCTCCAGCACGCTCACCGCGTCATCGACGAAGCGATCCAGACCGGTCAGCTCCTCATTCGCGGCGATCCGTAAGGCTTGGAACGTGAGCGTCGACGGATCGATGTCGTTGTAGCGGGCTTTCTTCACGCTCCGGATCACCTCGGCCAGCTTCGCCGTCGTCGTGATGGGCTCTTCAACCCGCGCTGCGACGATTGCTCCGGCGATCCTGCGGGCCATCGGCTCCTCGCCGTACTGGCGAATGATCTTCATCAACTCCCATTCGTCCAGGTCGTTGACGAGATCCGCCGCGGTCCTTCCCTCCGGACCCATGCGCATGTCGAGCGGACCGTCGAATCGGAAAGAGAACCCGCGCGACGCATCGTCGAGCTGCATCGACGAGACGCCCAGGTCGGCCAGAAGTCCGCTCACGCGCTCCGTGCCGCACTGCTTCAGGATGTCAATGAGCGATTCATGACGCCCTCGTGCGAACGTCACTCGGTCCGGGAAACGGCTCAACCGCGCCCTCGACCGCTCCACCGCCTCCGGATCGCGATCGATCGCGATCAGACGCACACCCGGATAGCGCTCCAACAGCGCCTCCCCATGTCCGCCCAGCCCCACCGTCGCGTCGACCAGAACCCCGTCCGCGCGGTTGGGCTCGAGAAACCGGATCACTTCGCTTAAAAGAACAGGCTCGTGTTTCATCGTTGCTGGTCGCTTGTTGCTGACTGCCTGAGGTGACTCGCTTGTCGTAACACCGCAGACAACCAGGAACCAGAAACCAGCAACAACCCTCGCGAACTACACCCCGTGTAACTCGAGCTCCTTGAAGTCCTCGGCGGTGAGAGGCGTGTCTGCCATCCGCTTCTGAATCTTCTGCTCGTTCCAGACGATGAGATGGTCCTGGCTGCCGAGCACCACCACGTCTTCGGCGATGCCCGCGACTTCGCGGAGCACGGCCGGGATCAGAAGGCGGCCTTGCGTGTCCAGCGTGCCCACCTGCCCGAAGTAGTTCACCCGCTCCAGCATCTTGCGCTTGGCCTCCGAGGTCGACGGCACCTTGGCCAGCCGTGACTGGAACTCGAACCAGACCGACAGCGGGTACACCAGAGCCCGCTCGCCGTCCGTCGAGGTGATGAAGCACTCCAGACCGTATTGCTCTTCAATGATCTTGCGGAAGGTCGCCGGGACCTTGAGCCGTCCCTTCTCGTCGATCTTCGCGGGGCCATGCCCCATGAGTACGTTCAGTTCCACGACCTGTAGAGCCTATTTCTGCGTTGATTCGAAGGCATTTGTACCACTGGCGACCACTGGAGTCCACAAATTTCCACCAACAGAGCATAAAAGTTGCGGGAAAGCGGCCACCCGGGTGCTGGGGGCTGGGTGCTGAGTACAGCTTCCCGGAAGTCGGTGTCCTGTCGGTCGGGTTGTCAGTTGTCGGGTTCTCAGTTGATGGTGATCCACTCGCGGCGCGACTGGGTGCAGACAACCGATCACCGACAAGACAACCCGACCACTGGACACTCGTTTCCGGGGGGCTGTACTGAGTGCGACGGTCCGTCGTCCTGTCATTCCGAATCGGCGGAACCGCGAGGCCGGAGGGTGGGTGCGAGCGGTGGAGCGCGATGAGGAATCCCGTGCCGACAGCACGAGAACCGCAAGTGAGTGTCCAGTGGTCGGTTGTCCGTTGTCGGTGATCGGTTGTCTGCACCCAGTCGCGCCACGGATGGGTCACCCCGAACAGAGAACCGACAACTGACAACACTCAACACCCGCACTCAAAAACGGCTACTTCTTGAACTTGCTGAGGATGTCCTTGCCGACCAGACTCTCCGCCGCTTCGAGGACTCCGCGGATCGAGTCGAGGATGTCGCCGCGGCCGCTCCAGTGCTCGCGGAGGATGGCGGCGTCCGTATCGCTGAGCATGCGCTTGAGCAGATAGGCGGCGAACACGAGGTCGTCGATGTAGCCCATCGGTCCGAAGATCGCCTCCGGGATGATGTCCAGCGGGAAGAGGTAGTACGCGATGCCACTGCCGAGCATCATCTTGTTCTTCGCGTCGACGCGGCTGTCGTTGACGAGCCGCCACATCAGGACGAAGACATCCGGAGCGAGCAGCAGGTACTCTCCCGCGGTCCCCGCGACGGAGCCCTTCTTGTCCAGGTACTTGCGGATGCTCTCGCGCATGCGGTCGTAGAAACGATCGGCGCGCTCTTTCGACACAGGGCCAGTCAGCTCGGTGCTTTTGAGCATCGTGTCTTCGATCTCACTGTCCGACTTCGGGTCCATGCTTGCCTCCCTCGGGAAGATCGGCCCCTCCGCGACCCAAGGTCACGGCCAGCCCACCTTCGATGATCCAGATTTTCTGGACGTCCGCGGTTACGAATGATGGCAAAAAGCGCTCCAGTGTGACCACCAGAGTTGCCGGGGCCTCGAACGTGACGATGTCTTTGGGAAGACGATCCCGGATCAGCCCGATCAGCAGCGCCGGCACCGGGAGCGGTCCGGCCGTGATCCTGGCGAGAGGGACCCGCACGGTCGTTCCGCTGGCCTGCATCTCGGTGATCTCCACCGCGAACGGCACGCTGATGAACTTCTTCACCGAGCCCTCGACGCGCATCAATCCGTTCGAGAAGTTCACCTCCAGCCGCTCCACGACCGCTTCCTTCGCGACGATCTCCTTGATCATCGCGTTCAGCTTCGCCCCGTCCACACGGACGTCGAAGGAATCCCATTCGATCAAGCGCTTCATGGTTCGCTGTTAGCTCCTAGTACAGCTCCCGCAAGTGAGTCTCCCCCGACGCTGTTGTCAGTTGTCGGTTCTCAGTTGGGAGGTGATCCTTCCATGGCGCGATCAGGCGCAGACAACCGATCACCGACAACGGACAACCCAACCAACCGGACACTTCCTCGGGGCGCTGTACTTAGCTCTTAGCGCTGCCGGCAGCGCGACGGTCTCCTACGAGCTAAGAGCTAACAGCTTCGCTTCAGCACTGTATCATTCGCGTCCGATGCCCAAGCGGTCCGACCTCCACAGCATTCTCATCATTGGCTCCGGCCCCATCGTGATCGGCCAGGCCGTCGAATTCGACTATTCCGGGACGCAGGCCTGCAAGGCCCTTCGCGACGAGGGATACCGGATCATCCTGGTCAACTCCAACCCGGCCACGATCATGACCGATCCCGAGTTCGCGGACCGGACGTACATCGAGCCGCTCACTCCCGAGACTCTCGAGCGCATCATCGAGCGCGAGAAGCCGGACGCCATCCTCCCTACCGTCGGCGGCCAGACCGGTATCAACCTGGCCATGGCCTTGTACGAGAACGGCGCGCTGGAGCGCCACGGGGTGGAGCTCATCGGAGCGAACTACGAGGCCATCAAGACCGCCGAGGACCGCCAGCTCTTCAAGGAAAAGATGGTGAGCATCGGCGTCGACGTGCCGCAGTCGACTTACGCCGCCACTACCGACGACGCCGAACAGTTCGCCGCCGGCCTCGGCTATCCCCTCGTCGTCCGCCCCTCCTTCACCCTCGGCGGCTCGGGCGGCGGCATCGCCTACAACGTCGAGGAACTGCGCTCGATCGTCGCCCGCGGCCTGGAGCTCTCCCCTGTCCATCGCGTACTCGTCGAAGAGTCCGTGATCGGCTGGAAAGAGCTCGAGCTCGAAGTCATGCGCGACCGCGCCGACAACGTGATCATCGTCTGCAGCATCGAGAACTTCGATCCGATGGGCGTCCACACCGGCGACTCCATCACCGTGGCGCCGCAGCAGACGCTCACCAACGACGAGTACCAGGAGATGCGCGACGAAGCCAAGCGCATCATCCGCGCCATCGGTGTCGAGACCGGCGGCTCCAACATCCAGTTCGCGGTTCACCCCAAGACGGGCCGGCGCATCTGCATCGAGATGAACCCGCGCGTGTCGCGCTCGTCCGCTCTGGCCTCCAAGGCCACGGGCTTTCCGATCGCGAAGTTCGCGGCCTTGCTCGCGGCCGGCTACACACTCGATGAGATCCCGAACGACATCACCAGGAAAACGCCGGCCTCGTTCGAGCCGTCCATCGACTACGTGGTCGTGAAGATCCCGCGCTTCTCGTTCGAGAAGTTCCCGAACACGCCCCAACTCCTCAGCTTCTCCATGCAGTCCGTCGGCGAGTCCATGGCCATCGGCCGCACCTTCAACGAGGCCTTGCAGAAGGGGCTGCGTTCCCTGGAGATCGGCGTGGCCGGATTGGAAACCCGAGGCACCGCGCGCGAGCGTCTGCCGGAGATGCTTCGCACGCCGACCCCCGAGCGCATCTTCGCCGTCGGCGACGCGCTGCGCGCGGGGATGACGGTCGAAGAGATCCACACCCTCTCCAACATCGACTGCTGGTTCCTGCGCGAGATGCGCAAGATCATCGAGCTCGAGGCCTCGGGTGTCCGCGCCTTCGAGACTTCGAGCGACGATCCGGCCTCGCGGCGACTCGACGCCTCGACGACGCTTCGTCTGAAGCGCAATGGCTTCTCCGACCGGCAACTCGCGAAGCTGACCCACCGCACCGAGTCCGCTCTGCGCGCGGAGCGTCATGCGCTCGGCATCCGACCTGTCTACAAGCGCGTCGACACCTGCGCGGCGGAGTTCGAGGCCACGACGCCGTACCTCTACTCCACCTACGAGACCGAGAACGAGGCCGCTCCGACCGACCGGCGCAAGGTGATCATCCTCGGCTCCGGACCGAACCGCATCGGCCAGGGCATCGAGTTCGACACGTGCTGCGTTCACGCCTCCTTCGCGCTGCGCGAGATCGGCCTCGAGACCATCATGGTCAACTGCAATCCCGAGACAGTCTCCACCGACTACGACACCTCGGACCGTCTCTATTTCGAGCCGCTGACGCTCGAAGACGTGCTGGAGATTGTGGAGCTCGAGAAACCCGAGGGCGTGATCGTGCAGTTCGGCGGACAGACGCCGCTCAAGCTCGCCAAACAGCTCGCCGATGCCGGCGTGCCCATGTGGGGCACCTCCGTGGACTCCATCGACATCGCCGAAGACCGCGAGCGTTTCGGCGAGCTCGCGCGCAAACACGACATCCGCGTGCCCGCGAACGGCATCGCGCTCAATGAAGCCGACGCGCTCGCCGTGGCGCGCCGGATTGGGTATCCGGTCGTGGTCCGCCCCTCGTATGTCCTGGGCGGCCGGGCCATGGCCATCGTCTACGACGAAGAGGCGCTCTCGCGTTACATGGCCCAAGCCGTGGAAGCCGCGCCCGGTCATCCCATCCTCGTCGATCACTTCCTCGAGGACGCCATCGAGATCGACGTCGACGCCGTGTCGGACGGCGAAGACGTGGTCGTGGCCGGGATCATGGAGCACATCGAGCTGGCCGGCATTCACTCCGGCGACTCGACGACGGTCATTCCGCCCTACATCATCGGCAAGCGCGACCAGGACCGCATCCGAAGACTGACGGTCGAGTTGGCGAAAGCGTTGAACGTCATCGGCCTCATGAACGTGCAGTACGCGATTCAACACGGCGACCTCTACGTGCTAGAGGTCAATCCGCGCGCCTCGCGCACCGTGCCGTACGTGTCGAAGGCCACCGCCGTCCCGTTCGCGAAGATCGCCGCGAAAGTCATGGCCGGCCACTCTCTGCGCTCCCTCGGCCTCACCGCCGAGCCGCGCGTCGACGGCTACTTCGTCAAAGCCCCGGTCTTCCCCTTCAATCGCTTCCCCCGCGAAGACACGCTCCTCGGTCCCGAGATGAAGTCGACCGGTGAGGTGATGGGCAGCTCCCACTCCTTCGGAGAGGCCTATGCCAAAGCCCTCCTCGGCGCGGGCACGCGACTGCCGCTGGAAGGCACCGCCTTCATCTCCGTCAACGACAACGACAAGCGGCCCCACGTCGTGACCATCGCGCGCGAGTTGCTGGCCCTCGGCTTCCACATCGTCGCTACCGGCGGCACCCGCGAGTTCCTCATGCAGAACGGCATCGAGACGACCTTCGTCTCCAAAGTCCACGAAGCCCGCCCCAACATCGTCGACCACATGATCAACGGCGAGATCGCTCTGGCCATCAACACGCCCTTCGGCAAATCCGCCTTCGTCGACGACACCTACATCCGCCGCACCGCCCTCCAACTCAACATCCCCTGCATCACCACCCTCACCGCCGCAACGGCCTGCGTCGAAGGGATCCGCTCGCTGAAGGCGGGCACGAACACCATCGCCGCGCTCCAGGAACAACACGCGACCAACACGCGATGACCGCGCGACGCGGCGTATGGGTGCTGGGTGCTGGGTACTGACGCGTGCCGTGTAGCGGTACGAAACGTTCGATGAACACTGTGGAGCGGTGGGCTTCAGCCCTCCGGGCGCTCGCGATGAGAGTGCCGAAGCCGCGTGACTCCCTCGCGACACTCGCGCCGAATGAGCCGCGTACAACGTCGAAGCCGAGACGGCAGAGGGGAAGTGCCTCGCGAGAGCCCGGAGGGCTGAAGCCCACCGCTCCACATCGCCCGTACCGCGTCAGCGGTACAACGCCGCCTACGGCGGCGAAGAACGGAACGCCGGCGCTACGCGGTGACGGTGAGGACGAGCCGCGTATTGGCGAGTTCGGTCTTGAACTGGTTGATCGCGCGGACCGTGTACTCCGTGCGCCGGCCGGCGGCGGCGGGGATGGCTCCGCCGGAGAGCTGGCGATGGGGACGCGCGCCTCCGGGCTTGCGGGTGCGGAAGCTGGCTTGGCCGAAGGGCGACGGCTTGTCGAGGTCGACCACGACTTCTTCGACGTTGACGTCGGCTCCGCCGAGGTAGCGGAAATCCCATTCGATGCCCTCGCCGACTCCGACACTGACCTCGAGCGGGTTGGCGAGGACGTAGTAACGGCCGGCAGCTTGCTCGATGTCGATGCGCACCGGCACCGTGCGGACGGCGGGATGATCGATATCGTCGGGCCGGATGAGGCGATCGGACGAGGCCGGCGGAGCCGCCACGGCGGACGGCGCTTCGGCTCGTGCGGGAGCGGCGATGAAGGACGCTGGCCGCGGCTTCTCGGTAGAGAGCCACGACGCGGCAGGCGCGCCGCTCGAGTGAACGCGCGGACGGGCGCGACGGCCCCTCTTCTTCTCATCCACGACGGCGGGCGCTGCGGCCGGTTTCGGAGCGGCGGCCGGGGCGGAAGGTGCCGGGACGGCAGCGGTCTTTGCTGCTTTCGGTTTAGCGGCGGCGGGCTCCGCCTTCGCGGAGACCTTCGCGACGACCTTTTTAGCCTCGCTCTTGGGCTCGCTCTTGACTGGTTTCGCGGCCACTTTGGCCGAGGGCTTCGGCGCGGCTTTGGGGACTGGCTTCGCGGCGGCGACAGCTTTCTTCGCCGGCTTCGCGGCTTTCGCAGGTTTGGAAGGCTTCGCGAATTTGACGGCTTTCGCCGGCTTTGCGGCCTTGGCCGAGGTCTTCGGAGCGGGCTTCGAGGCGACCTTAACCGCTTTCTTTACAGCGGGTTTTGCGGGCGGTTTGGCCTTTTTTGCTGCGACGATCTTCTTGGGAGCACCGGCCGTTTTCTTGCTGACGACCGGAACCTTCTTCGCCGCCGCTTTGCCCCCAGCGGCGGCTTTCTTCCCCTGAGCCTTAGCCATGAATCCTCATTTCGGACGACCGGGCATAAAAATGGATGGCGCAATATAGCAGCGGTCCCTCAGTTCGCCAATGGTTTATTGGAAAACCCCAGAGACGCTGAAACCACCGTCCACGGCGATGGACTGCCCGGTGATGTACGCCGCCGCGGGCATGCAGAGAAAGGCCACGAGCGACGCGACCTCCTCCGGCTCTCCGATCCGGCCCAGAGGAGTGGTGGCCAGAATCTTCGCCAGCCGCTCCGGATCATCGAGCACGGGCTGGGCCAAGGGAGTGCGAATGTACCAGGGCGCGACCGCATTGACGCGAATCCCATCCCTGGCCCACTCCGCCGCCAGCCCCCGCGTCATGTGCGCGACAGCAGCTTTGGTCATCGCATAAGGAACGCCCGTTCCCAGTTGGCGGAAAGCCGCCACGGACACGACGTTCACCAGGCTGGCGTCGCCGGAAGCCTTCAACAACGGATGGGCGAGCCTGGCCATCTCGAACGCCGAATCCTGGTTCGTCTCGCGCACATGGGCGTACTCGGCGTATTCGTAGTCGATGGCCTTCCTGCGGATGTTCGTGCCCGCGTTGTTGATCAGGATGTCCAGACTCTCCAGTCCTTCGAAGATCCGCTTGCGATCCGCAGCCTTGGTGACGTCCGCCGCAATGTCCGCGTTCGCACCACGCGCGACGCGAATCACGGTCGCGCCGAATCGAGTCAGCTCGTCCGCGATGGCCAGGCCGATGCCGGCCGTGGCACCGGTCACCAGTGCGCGTTTGCCTTCAAGGGTCCACTTGCTCTTCGTCATCACAATGCATCCGGAGATTGGCTCGACTCGATCTCTTCCTTCAGCAACTCGCGCAACTCCTCCGCGATTCGGGTGATCAGCGTCCCGTCCTCGCCTTCCGCCATCACCCGCACCACATTCTCCGTACCGGAGTAGCGGACGAGAATCCGGCCACGGCCCTCCAGTGCCGTGAGCGCGGATGCGTGCGCGGCCTGGTAGCGGGGCAGGGAGTCGAGGGGCGGTTTGGCGCGGACTTTCTGATTGAGAAGAAGCTGGGGCATGGGGTCGAAGGTATGGAGCTGCGAGAACGGCTGCTTCCTCTCCGCCAGGATGGTGCCGAACACGACCGCGGTGTGGATCCCGTCGCCGGTCGTGTGTACGGAACGGTCGATGATGTGGCCGGACTGTTCGCCGCCCAGGATCGAATCCAGTTGGAGCATCAGCTCGAGGACGTACTTGTCCCCGACCTGCGCACGGGCCAGGCGGATCCCGTCCGCACCGAGTTGCTTCTCGAAACCGAAGTTCGACATCACCGTCGTGACCACGCAGTCGCCTCGCAACTCACCGCGACCGTGGAGCGCCTGGGCCCAGAGGTAGATCACTTCGTCCCCGTCACGAACTTTGCCTGCGTCGTCGACGAAGATGGCCCGGTCGGCGTCGCCGTCGAAGGCCACCCCGTAGTCCGCGCTCTGTTCGACGACGACCTTGGCCAGGTGCTCCGGATGGAGCGCACCCGCGTTCTCATTGATGTTCCGGCCATTGGGCGCGTCGTGGATCACCACGACCTCCGCACCCGCGCGGCGGAATACCTCCGGCGCAATGCGATAGGCCGCGCCGTGGCCGGCGTCGAGGACGACCTTCCTCCCCGACAGCGCTCCCGGCGGAACACCCGCGATCAGGAAACGCTCGTACTTCTCGATGAGCTCGATGTTCTCCGTCAAAGCGATCGCGGGAATGATCACGTCTTCACGACGGAGCGCGCGCAGCTCATCCTCGATCTGTTCCTCGACGGAGTCCGGCACCTTCATGCCGTCATGACCGAAGATCTTCACGCCATTGTCCGCAAATGGGTTGTGCGAGGCCGAGATCGAGATCGCCGCGGCGGCGTCAGTCATGCGGCACAAGTACGCGACACCCGGCGTCGGGATCACGCCGGCGAACACCGCCGTCCCACCGCCCTGAACGATGCCCGCCGAGAGCGAGCGTGCGATCTCCGGGCCCGACTCCCGCGTGTCCATCCCCAGCAGAACGGGGGCACCGCTTACACGATGAGCAAGAGCCTCTCCCAGCGCGAACATGGTTGCGGCGTCCAGCGGGTAGGCTCCCGCTTTCGCGCGGATGCCATCGGTGCCAAAGAGGACTCTCATGCTCGTCTCATCGCTCATCACTCCCGGTTCCGGTCGTATCCGTCAGCACCACCGGACCCACCTCGGCCATCACCGGCACCGTGACCTGCGTCGTGAGCGGCGAGAGGACTCTCACGAGCGGCGAGTCGGAGATGACTCCCACGCTCTGTTCGAAGGTTGCCGAGCGGCCGGTCATGATAATCCGCTCGGTCGTGACCTCGGCCAGTTTCACGATCTGCGACTCCGGCCCCGATACCAGCGCCAGGGGCGGCTCGGCACTGGCCTGACCCACGATGTAGCCGGCCGGCGCCGCCCCTTCGAGAAACGCCCGGATCGGCACCGCGCGGCGCCTCACTTCTTCCACTCGGAAACGCACCTTGTTCGGTCTGATCGAGACCACTTCGATCTCGTCCGGGACATTGATGTGCTGCGCGCGGATGGTGATCTCCACCTCTCCCGCCTTCGAGATCGAGCTCAGATCGGCCGACGCTTCCAGACTCTGCGAGACCAGCGCGCGCAAGTCCGACTTCCGCCCGCTCACCCGCACGGAGATGCTGCTGGCGATGTCTTGCGTGGTAATGACCAGCGACGGAGGCATGCCCACCAGCGAGAGCGAAGCTGTGACGATGCGCTCCCGCACCTGCTCCCGCCGCGGCGCGGAGACGTACCACCACAGGATGCAAGCAAGGAGCAGCGAGACGAGCTTCAGGCCGAGGTTCTTCATGAGGTGACTCCAAACCGCTCGATCAGCATCGCTCTCAGTTGGTCGCGGTCCAGGTGTTCGCGGAGCACTCCGTCGACGGTCACGCCGATGGCCCCGTTCTCCTCGGAGACCACGAGCACGAAGGCGTCGCTCTCCTCACTGATTCCGATGGCGGCGCGATGCCGCGTCCCGTGCGCGAGCTTCGGATCGGGAGTGGTCGTCAGGGGCAGAAACGCGTTGGCGACCACGACACGGTTGCCGCGAAGGATGACCGCCCCGTCGTGCAGCGGCCCGCCGGGAGTGAAGATGGAGACCAGGAGCTCGGTCGTCACCAGCGCGTCCACCGGCTTTGCGCCTTCCTCGTACATCCGCAGAGTCTGCCGTCCTTCGATCGCCAGCAGCGCACCGATCCGCTTCGAAGACAGCACTTCCGCCGCGTTCACGATCGCGTCCACCGGCACCTCGCCACCACGCTGGCGCACGAAGAAGTCCAGCGGATGGCCGACCATGCGCGCCAAGGCGCGGCGGATCTCCTGCTGGAACAACACGATCACGGCGAACGGCAGATAGAAGAGGATCTGCTTCGAGATGGCCTCGAGCGCGGGCAGATCGAAGGCCCGGGCCACGAAGAACGTCGAGCCCAACACCACCAGGCCCATGGAGATCTGCATGGCCCGCGTGCCGCGGATCAGGGCAAAGATCGAATAGATGATGAAGGCGACGATGAGGATGTCCACGCCGTCGCGCCAGGTGAAGTTCAGCGAGAACAGCCGGTCGAAGACATTCACGACTGCGCCTCGATCGCGGTGAGGACCGTCAGGAAGTCTACCGTCTCGCGAACATCATGGACGCGGACGATGGACGCGCGCCCGCGCTGCGCGGCCGCCACGGCGGCGAGCGAGCCCGGGATGCGGGCCGCTCCGCCGGGCCGCCCGGTGAGATGTCCGATGAAGGCCTTGCGGGACGCTCCGATCACGACCGGCGCGATGCGCGTCAACTCTCCGCAACGCGCGAGGAGTTCCAGATTGTGGTCGAAGGTCTTGCCGAACCCGATGCCCGGATCGACGAGGATCTGGTCCGCCGCAATGCCGGCGGCGATGGCCTCGTCGCGCCAGGTGGTGAGCTCTCCGGCAACGTCGCTCACCACGTCTTCGAAGTGAATGCCCTGCTGCATCGTTCGCGGCTCCCCGCGCATGTGCATGAGGATCACGGGCACGCCGCGCTGCGCCACCAGCGCTCGCAAGTCCGGATCGTGACGGAGTGCGCTGACGTCGTTGACGAGATCCGCACCCGCATCGAGCGCGGCCTCGGCCACCTTCGCCTTGCGCGTGTCGACGGAGATGCTCACCGCGCTGCGTTTGCGGATGCCTTCGATCACGGGCACGACGCGCTCGAGCTCTTCTTCGACCGACACTGCCTCCGCCCCTGGCCTCGTCGACTCGCCTCCGACATCGACGATGGCCGCCCCTTCCTGCTCCATCCGCAGCGCAGCCTCGATGGCCGTGATGCGATCGAAGTGCACGCCGCCATCGGAGAAGGAGTCGGGAGTGACGTTGAGAATCCCCATGACCTGCATGAAAGCGGAACGCGGAACGCGGAACGCGGAACGTAGAGCATCGCGCCCGTTCCGTGTTTCGTGCTGCGCGTTCATCGCCGGTCTCACACGTCCCGTTCGCGTCGGATGTGGGCGCCGAGGGCGTTCAGCCTTTCGTCGATGCGCTCGTAGCCGCGGTCGATCTGATGCACGTTGTGGATTGTGCTCTCCCCCTTCGCGCAGAGCGCGGCCAGCAGCAGGGCCATGCCCGCGCGGATATCGGGGCTGGAGATCTCCGCCCCATGCAGGCGATGACCGCCCACGATGATGGCGCGGTGCGGATCGCACAGAATGATGCGCGCGCCCATGGCGATGAGCTTGTCCGTGAAGAAGAGGCGGGACTCGAACATCTTCTCGAAGATCATCACCGTCCCCTCGGCTTGAGTGGCGATGATGACCATGATCGAGAGCAGGTCCGCGGGGAAGAGCGGCCACGGTCCGTCGTCGATCTTCGGCACCGCGGCGCCGATGTCGTAGCGCACGCGCAGTTCCTGATCCCGCGGGACGCGGATGTTCTTGCCCTCGATCTTGATCTCGATGCCCAGCTTCTCGAGCATGTGCCGCACCGCGTACATGTGCTCCGGAACGCCGTCCTCGATGACCAGCTCGCTGCGCGTCACCGCGGCCAGGCCGATGTAGGAACCGACCTCGATGTGATCGCTGTTGATGTGGAAGTCGCACCCATGCAGCGATTCCACACCCTGGATGTGCAGCGAGTTCGTGGCGATGCCTTCGATCTTCGCGCCCATCTGGTTGAGCATGTGACAGAGATCCTGCACGTGCGGCTCCGCGGCGGCGTTGTAGATCAGCGTGTCGCCTTCGGCCAGCACCGCGGCCATGACCGCGTTCTCGGTCGCGGTGACCGAGGCCTCGTCGAGGAACATCTTCTTCCCCTTGAGCGTGCGGGCCTGCATCCGGTACTCGTGCGCCGAGACCTCGATCTGCGCGCCCAGCGCTTCCAGGGCCAGAAGATGAGTATCGACTCGCCGCCGGCCGATGGCATCGCCGCCTGGCTTGGCCACGGACACGGTCCCGCATCGCGCCAGGAGCGGACCGGCGAGCAGGATCGAGGCCCGGATCTTCTTCGAGAGCTCGGTGTCCGGGCTCGAGGAGATCTCGCCTTTGGCGGTGATGCGCACGACGTTGGTCTCGAGATGCTCCACCGTAGCCCCGATCCCTTCGAGGATCTGGAGCATGACCCGCACGTCCTGAATGTCCGGAAGGTTGCGGAGGACGATCGGCTCGTCCGTGAGAAGGCATGCCGCGAGGATCGGCAACGCCGCGTTCTTGTTGCCACCCGGCCGGATGCTGCCCTCGAGCCTTCGGCCACCCTCGACAATGAATCGTTCAGCCATCGGGCGCGATCATATGGGACTTCTGGGTGTTCTGGGCGTCCTGGGAGTTCTGGGGTTCTGGGAGTTCTGGGGGTTCTGGGAATGGGACGAATGGGACGAATGGGACTTATGGGACGAATGAAAACCTAAAAACCCGAGAACCGCAGAGCCCGTCTCGTCTCATTCGTCCCATTCGTCTCATTCGTCTCATTCGTCCCATTCGTCTCATTCGTCTCATTCGTCTCATTCGTCCCATTCGTCCCATTCGTCTCATTCGTCCCATTCGTCCCATTCGTCCCATTCGTCCCATTCGTCCCATTCGTCCCATTCGTCCCATTCGTCCCATTCGTCCCATTCGTCCCATTCGTCTCATTCGTCCCATTCGTCCCATTCGTCCCATAGGTCCCATTCCCAGAACTCCCAGAACGCCTAGATGAGAGGCGTCACGGTAATTGATGGTGGAGTAATCACTGTAGTTGATGGGCGGCGGTAACGAAGTCGGGGGCGATGGGAGCGAGCTTGTGGCGGAGGTAGTCGATGTAGTCGGGGTGGGCGGGTTGA
>Ga0307505_10000234_pt1 | contig 66667 bp, 62 predicted proteins | sample 23_S_MG_FD_202183 | JGI IMG/M metagenome (GOLD analysis project Ga0307505, IMG submission 202183) | Soil microbial communities from Populus trichocarpa stands in riparian zone in the Pacific Northwest, United States - 23_S | ecosystem: Environmental > Terrestrial > Soil > Riparian zone > Trees... | reverse complement strand
CGACAACACCAAAGTGATCGCCGCCGTCAGCGTCGTCTTCCCATGATCCACATGTCCTATCGTCCCAACATTCACATGCGGCTTCGTACGCTCAAACTTGCCTTTTGCCATGGCTGGCTCCCTGACTGCCTTTCCTCGTTCTGTTCTTAGAACCGTTCTGCGTTCTGTTCTGTACAACCGGATCGTCTGACTTCAGACCACCCGCCTTCAAACTGGTGCCCATGACGCGGATCGAACGCGTGACCTCTCCCTTACCAAGGGAGTGCTCTACCACTGAGCCACATGGGCTGATACTTCAGCAACTCTCCTGGCTCGACGCTGTTCTGTTGCTCTGCCCGCGGCTGTCGTCACTGGAGCGGGTGAAGGGAATCGAACCCTCGTCATAAGCTTGGAAGGCTTCTGCTCTACCATTGAGCTACACCCGCTTAGCCATCCTCATCCCTGAACCGCACTTCACACTTGCTTCCGCAGACACTTCCGCTTACGCCTTTCCGCTCAAGAGGCGACTGGTGGAGGAGGTTGGATTCGAACCAACGTAGGCGTAAGCCAACAGATTTACAGTCTGCCCCCTTTAACCACTCGGGCACCCCTCCGCGGCGAACCGCAAATTATGGTTGTGCATCAGAGGCTTGTCAAACCGGGACGGGCGCTGTTCGCTCGCGGGAAGGCCGAGGGCCGAGCCGGGATCTCCATGTCGCACCCGCTGCGCTGACTACAGGGCGTTCACCGCAGGCTGTACGTGGCGGCTGCAACCGCGTTTTGACCATGCTCTCAAGTAGGGCATCGTGCCACCGATCGCGCGACACGCGCCACTGACTCACTGCAACATGCCGATAGTTAGCACATACTTACCAACGGATTAGCGCAGTTAAGCAGTGGCGTCAGGTTGACTTTCACGCCACGATGCCGATACTTGGTGCAATGCACAATGCCTTACTGTCCTCCTCGGGTATTTCGGGCTCGGCCACGGTCGATATCGGCGACCCGCGCTGCCACGTCTCCCTGATCGCCCAGCTCGGCACGGGGCACCGGCCGCGCATCCTCGCGCACCTGCAGGATCTGAGCCCGGAAGACCGCTACATGCGCTTCGCGCACTCGATCGGCGACGACGCGCTGCGCGCGTACGTACGCCAGATCCGCTATGGCCGCGACGCGGCCTTCGGCGCCTTCGACGACGAAGGCGAGCTGCACGGCTTCGCGCATCTGGCCTTCGCCAGCGACGGCGGCCCGGCAGAGCTGGGCCTGTCGGTCGCGCGTTGCGCACGCCGCCAGGGCGTCGGTCTGGCGCTGCTGCAGCGCGCCGCCGCACATGCGCGCAATCGCGGCCAGCCGCTGCTGATGATGGTCTACGTGCCGGAGAACACCGCCCTGGAGTCGCTGGCGCGGCGCGCCGGCATGCACATCGCGCCGGACCCGTCCGAAGCGCGCGCCTACCTGACGTTGCCGCCCGCCACGCCGGAATCGCTGCTGCGCGAGGCTTTCGGCGAATCGGTGGCGGCAATCGACCTGGGCTTCCGCCTCGGCGCCGCGGCCGGCCGCTGAGCGCGGCGCAGAGCCGTCTCAAGCGCGCTCGCGCCGCAGGGCGAAGCCCGGAGGCTTCCAACAACCGGTTACATCTGCTTGAACAGGTGCGTGTAGTTGCGGCTGACTTCGAGCTTGTCGGGCCTGCCCTTCACCTGAACCAACTGGCGCCCCCGGAAGTCGCGCGTGACCGCGGCGATCGCGTCGGCGTTGACGATGGTCGAGCGGTGGATCTGCCAGAACTTGCGCGGGTCCAGCTCCTCCACCAGCTCCTTGATGGGCTTGCGGATCAACGCCTCGAAGGTCTCGGTCTGCACCCGCGTGTACTTCTCGTCCGACGTGAAGAACAGGATGTCGGCCACCGGAATCAGCCGCAGTTGCTGGCCGACGCTGGCCTGGATCCATTGCAATGGGCCGCCGGCCGCCGCAGCCGGCGCCGCCCCGGAGCTTTCGTCCTGCAGCCGCGCCTCGATGCGCGTCAATAGCTCCGCGAGGTCGTGCGGCCGCTGGCCGAGCCGCTTCTTCAGCCGCGCGACGGTAATCTCCAGCCGCTCGCGCTCGGCGGGCTTCAGCACGTAGTCGACCGCGCCCTGCTCGAAGGCATCCACCGCATACTCGTTGTAGGCGGTGATGAACACCACGTGGCAGGCCGCGCCGATCGCGCGCGCCGCCTCGATGCCGGTCATGCCGGGCATGCGTATGTCGAGGAATGCGAGATCCGGCGAATGCTCGGCGACGGCGGCGACCGCCTCCTCGCCGTTGCGCGCCTCGGCGACGATCTGCAGCTCGGGCCACACCTCGGCCAGACGCGCGCGCAACTGCTCGCGCATCAGGCGTTCGTCATCGGCAATGATCGCGCGGGGCATACGCAATTATCGGTCAGGTGGAGGGTTTAGCGCAGCGCAGGGCCGCCCCAAGCAAGCTGCGCCGCAGGGCGAAGCCCGGAGGCTCCTGCCTCAGCGCAGGGCCGTCCCAAGCAAGCTGCGCCGCAGGGCGAAGCCCGGAGGCTCAGCTCAGGCAGGTGCGGCTGCGGGCATCATCGGCGCATCGGCCTCGAAGGTGTAGGGCACGTCGATGGTGACGATGGTACCGGTCGGATCGTTGGCCTCGATGGTCAGGCGCGCGCGGCCGCCGTACAGCGCCGCCAGCCGCTCACGCACGTTGGCGAGCCCCACGCCGGTGCCGGGACGCGCCGCGGCCGCGAAGCCCAGGCCCGTGTCGGCCACCGTCACGCGCAGCCGGCCGTCGACGATGTTGGCGGTGATCGTGATGCTGCCACCCTCGGGCTTGGGCTCGAGACCGTGCTTGATCGAATTCTCGACCAGCGACTGCAGCATCATCGGCGGGAACTGCGCCGACGACAGCCCCTGCGGCACCGCGACCGTGTACTGCAGGCGGTCCTCCATACGGAACTTCAGGATCTCCAGGTACGAACGGCACAGCAGCACTTCCTTGCCCAGCGTCGTCGAGCCCTCGCGCATCTGCGGCAGCGCGGCGCGCAGGTACTGGATCAGGTTCTTCTGCATCTTCGACGCCGTCGGCGGATCGGTCTCGATCAGGTAGTCGACCGATGCCAGCGTGTTGAACAGGAAGTGCGGCTCCACCTGCGCCTGCATCATCTTCAGGTGCGCCTCGGCGAGCTGGCGCTTCAGGCCTTCCTCGGCCGCCGTCTCGGTGGCCGCCACCGCGCGGCGTTCCGCGCGCTTCTTGCCGCCCAGCACGATCTTCAGGATCACGCCCGTCAGGATCAGCAGCATGATGAAGCTCATCATCCAGTCGCCGCTGCGCTCGCGATAGTCGCGCACCTCGCGCGCGATCTTGCGGTTGACCTGATCGGACACGATGCTTTCGATCTCGCGCCGCGCCGTGGTCAGCGCCTGCTCGATCAGTTCCGGATCGCCGACGACGTCGGGCGGAATGATCACTGCGCCGTCGCGGTCGATGATCACGGCGGCGGGATCGTGGGTGGGCTCGGGCGGCTCCTTTTCGGCCTCCTCGACGCGCACGCCGCGATCGTCGATGACCACCTGCACCGGCTTGCCGTTGCGTTCCGAGCGGATGCGCACACCCCGGTCGTCGATGCTGATGGAGCTGCCGGCCTTGGCTGCAGTCGCCGCAGTCGCCGCACTGGCGCTCTTGGCGGCGGCCGCATCACCCGGCGCCGACGGCGGAACAGGGGGCACCGGCGGGACCGGGGGCACCGGAGGGACACGTGCGCCCGGCGGCACGATGCGGATGCCGTCGGGACCGACCGTGACCTCCACTTGAACGCGCTCGGGCGGGCCGTCGCGATCCACGACGACCACAGGACCGCCGTCGCGGTAGACGATGCTGGAAAAGATGCCGGTGACGGCCAGCAGCAGCAGCGACAGCAGGGCGAACTTGCCCCAGCCGACGACGGCCAGCCAGTCGCCGATGCGTGTGGTCAGCCGGCGCAGCGGCGGCAATACGCGGCTCTGCATGAATGACCAACTGCTGGCCGCGCCGCTGGCGATGTCGGGACCCGCAGTGCGCGCGGCTGCCTTCGCGGCGCCGGAAGGCGTGCGCGAAGGGCCCGGCTGCGGCGCGGCGTCGGCCGCGGTGTCGTTGCCTTCAGACATGGGGGGATTATCGGATCAGAGGCCCGGAGCGGGCACGTCAGGCGGGTGGCGCCGTCCAGGGGGTATAGGGCAAGGGGTTCGTTGACACACGTTCGCACAGTAGGGGCATGCTGGTCGGCGCACCACGTTTGTGCGACAGGCTGCAGCCCGCAAGGTCTGGAGTGCAATGGCGCGGGATGCCGGTCGTCCCGAACCCGCTGACGGATGCGGAGCAAAAAAAACGGCCCGGGATTGCCGGGCCTCAGGTTTCCCCGGAGACCCGGGGCTGGAGGATGTAATACGTTGCTGTGACAACGCAGCGGCCCCACGAGGGGGAGTCGCAAGGCAGGCGGCCGTGAGGATTTGGGGGAGTTCCGCGTCGCTGCGTCGACAAGGACTGTAGGTGCACCGGCCTCTCGGAGCGACGCGTGTGCGACGAATCGCGCAATCGGCGGATCAAAGCGCAAGATAGCGACCCCGGTGCGTCAGGAGCCGGTGAGGCGGACGAATCCGCGCCCCGCGGGGAGCAACGACGGTAAGAGCCTCCGCGCTGCGCTCAGGCGACGCCGGTAAACCGCAGCACCAGCGAGATACCCAGCAGTACCCATCCCGCGCGTCCGGCCATGTCGGCCCAGGGATGCGCAGCCTTCAGTTGCGCGGCCTGCTGCTGCAGTTCCTTCTGGCGCTTCTTCATGCGGTCCGGCGACACCTCGCCCTCGGCGCTGGCGCGCAGCACCGCACGCACGAACGGGAACTGCGCGATCAGCGACAGCATCAGCACCGATGCACCGACGTCGCCCAGGCCCTGCGCATAGCGGCCGGCGTCGAACTGCACCAGCGCCAGCCCGGCCAATACGGCACTGAGCGCGAAGAACGTGTTGCGCCACATGCGCTCGCCTTGGGTGATCGCGGCGGGCGGCCGGTTCGGCAGCTGATGCGGCGGTGTTTGCCTGTTCTGCATATTCCAGTAGATGGCTGCAACGGCAATCAGTTCAAGCGGCGTGCACTCTCGTCAGCGGCAGCGCCGTCGTCTCCTTGATGCGTTCCAGTGCAAAGCTGGAGCGCACATCCACTACGCCGGGCTGCCTCAGCAGCTGGTCCATGACGAAGCGCGAGAAATGCTGCAGATCCTCCACGTGCACCCGCAGCAGGTAATCCATCTCGCCCGTCATCGCATAACAGGCCAGCACCTCGGGCCAACCCTGGACGCGGGCCCTGAAGTCGTCCATCGGCATCTTGTCGCGTTTCTCAAGTTTCACGCTGACATAGGCCAACAATCCGAGGCCGATGCGGTCCGGATCGAGCAGCGCGACATAGCCGCGGATCACGCCCGTCTCCTCCAGGCGCTTCAGCCGCCGCAGGCACGGCGACGGCGACAACGATACCCGCTCGGCCAGGTCCTGATTGGTCAGCCGCCCCTCCTGCTGCAGCAGCTCGAGGATGCGCAGGTCTGTACGGTCCAGCGATGGCATCGGCATGCCTGGCATTTTATGCCTCAGTTTCAATAAACTTTGGCATCTGATTGCGTGATCGGTCGCTACAGGAGCGAAATTGGCAATCGCCTGTCCATCCCATTACCGGATACTTGCCGGCCGCAGCCGCACCGCGCAGCATGATTCCCACCGAGCCTGCCGGGCCAAGAGAGGAGACGCCGATGCAGTTCACGCCTTGGGACAACCCGATGGGCACCGACGGATTCGAATTCATCGAGTACGCGGCCCCCGATCCGGCCGCGCTGGGCGCGCTGTTCGAAAGCATGGGTTTCACCGCCATCGCGCGCCACCGGCATAAGAAGGTCACGCTGTACCGCCAGGGTGACGTGAACTTCATCATCAACGCCGAGCCGGATTCCTTCGCGCAACGCTTCGCGCGCCAGCACGGCCCGTCGATCTGCGCGATCGCGTTCCGCGTGCAGGATGCCGCGGCCGCCTACCGGCGCGCGCTGGAACTGGGCGCGTGGGGCTTCGACTCGAAGTCGGGGCCGATGGAACTGAACATCCCGGCGATCAAGGGCATCGGCGACAGCCTGCTGTACTTCGTCGACCGCTGGCGCGGCAAGGACGGAGCCGCCGGCGGCATCGGCGACATCTCGATCTACGACGTGGACTTCGTGCCCATCGAGGGCGCGGACGCGCGGCCCGCCGGCTTCGGCCTGACCTTCATCGACCACCTGACGCACAACGTGCACCGCGGCCGCATGAAGGAGTGGGCGGAGTTCTACGAGCGGCTGTTCAACTTCCGCGAGGTCCGCTACTTCGACATCGAGGGCAAGCTGACGGGGCTGAAGAGCAAGGCGATGACCAGTCCCTGCGGCAAGATCCGCATCCCCATCAACGAGAGCTCGGACGACAAGAGCCAGATCGCCGAGTACCTGGATCTGTATCACGGCGAAGGTATCCAGCACGTGGCGCTGGGCACCGACGACATCTACGCGACCGTGCAGGCGATGAAGGACAACGGCGTCGCGTTCCAGGACACCATCGACACCTACTACGATCTGGTCGACAAGCGGCTGCCGAACCACGGCGAGCGCCTGGCCGAACTGCGGCGGCTGCGCATCCTCATCGACGGCGCCACACACCAGGGCGCGCCGAACGAACTGCTGTTGCAGATCTTCACGCAGCCGGTCATCGGTCCGATCTTCTTCGAGCTGATACAGCGCAAGGGCGACGAGGGCTTCGGCGAAGGTAACTTCCGCGCGCTGTTCGAATCAATCGAGCTCGATCAGATCCGCCGCGGCGTGCTGAGCCCGGCGGATGGAGCCTCCGGGCTGCGCCCTGCGGCGCAGCTTGCTGGGGACGGCCCTGCGCTGCGCTAGCGACGCCACGGGCATGGCCGTCACACCGGCGACCTACGGCAGCAGCACGCGGCCACCGCGCGGCGACTATTCGGTCGCGCGCAGTGACTACACGTGCGAGCAGGACTGGCGCGCGTACACCGCCGACGAGCATGCGCTGTACGACCGGCTGCTGGCGCGGCAGGTGAAGCAGATGCCGGGTCAGGCCTGCGACGAGTTCATCCACGCGCTGCCGCAGCTGGGCAGCGGCCGCGGCATCCCGCGCTTCGATGCGGTGAGCGACAAGCTGCGACGTGCCACGCGCTGGGAGATCGTCGCGGTTCCCGGGCTGATACCCGAGCAGGCGTTCTTCCAGCTGCTGGCGACGCGGCGCTTTCCGGTGACCGTGTGGCTGCGCAAACCCGAAGAGTTCGACTACATCGTCGAACCGGACGTGTTCCACGACCTCTATGGCCACGTGCCGCTGCTGTTCAATCCGGTGTTCGCCGACTACATGCAGGCCTTCGGGGCCGGCGGGCTGAAGGCGCATGGGCTGCAGGCGCTGGAATTCCTGGCGCGCCTGTACTGGTACACGGTGGAGTTCGGGCTGATCGCCACGCCGCGCGGGCTGCGCGTTTACGGCGCGGGCATCCTGTCTTCAGCGGGCGAAACCGCGTATTCGCTGACGTCGATGCAGCCGCAGCGGCTGCCCTTCGACCTGCAGCGCGTGCTGCGCACGCCGTATCGCATCGACGATTACCAGCAGACCTACTTCGTCGTCGATTCCTTCGCGCAGTTGTTCGACGCCACTGCGCCGGATTTCACGCCGATCTACGAGCGCGTGGCAGCGCTGCCCTCGCTGAAGGTGAACGACCGGCTGCCGGGCGAGCGCGTGTTCGCACCGAACCTCGCGCCCAACCCGACACCGGTCTGAAGCGACAGCACCCGAGTTCTGTCCGCTACGAGCTCAGGGCTTGGTCGGCGCAGGCTGCGACTGACGCGCGTGCTGCGCGTGCGCCTTGCGCCAGGCTGCGAGCTCTTCGCGCGTCAACTGACCGTCCTTGTCGGCGTCGATCGCGTCGAAGCTGCGCGCGATGCGCGGCGACGCCTTGGCTTCTTCGCGTGAGACCACGCCGTCCTGGTTGGTGTCGATGTTGGCCATCGAGCCACGGCCGCGCGCAGCGCGCAGTTCGTCGGCCGACAGCTGGCCGTCCTTGTTGGTATCCAGCGCGTCGAAGTTCTGCGACAGGCGCTGCGTGGGCTTCGCTTCTTCGCGTGAAATCAGACCATCCTTGTTGGTGTCGAGCCGCGCGCGATGGCCGTCGCCGGCCTTCGAACGCCCGGCGCGCATCTCGTCGCGCGTCAGCAGTCCGTCCTTGTTGACGTCCAGCTTGTCGAAGGATGCGGCCAGTCGCGGCGATGCCTGCGCTTCGTCGCGCGAGATCAGGCCGTCGCCGTTCTTGTCGAGCTGCACGGGCGTGCGTTTTGCGCCATCGGCCGGCGGCGCGGCGAGCAGCGCGGGAGCGGTGACGGTCAGCGTGGCGGCAACGGCCGCGGCGAGGGCAATGCGTGGGTTCATGGAGTCTCCGGATGAAGAGGGATCGGAGCGCTCATTGAATGCGACACGTGCCGTGCCTGGCGATGCGTATTACCTTTTCTTACCTTTGTAACGCCGGCTGCGAAGATGCGCCGGACGGCGCAACGCCGGCGCGAACTACGACTGCGCTGGCGTCCCGGGCGGCGGAGCCTGCGGTGCAGGCTGCGGCTGGATCTGCGGCGGCGGCGGAGGTGGCACGGGAGCCGGCCGCGGCGCGGGGCTGGGTGCAGCGCCGCTGCTGGGCGCCGTCAGCGTGTTGCCCTCGCGCGTAAAGCCCTGCGGCAGCGCGCCGCTGCTGACCGCGGCGGCAGGCCGCGGCGGCAGTCGCACTTCCTGACGGCCGCCGGGGCTTTCCAGCACCAGGACTTCGGCGCCGATGTCCTGCAGGCGCGTACCAGGCACCACTTCCTGGCCGATCAGGAACACGCGCGGTGGCTTGCCGTCCACCACCAGGATCGCGGCGGAATCCTTGCCGGCGGAGAACGCGCCCATTGCGGTGATGTTCGCAGCAACCGCCACCTGGGCAGTTTCGACCTTGCCGAACATGCGCGCCGCAGCCGTCGCATCCGGATCGCGCAACGGTGGCGGCGGCAGCGGCGGCGGCGCGGCGGTGGGTGCGGGCGTGAAGATGCGCACCGCCCAGTAGCCGGCGATGGCCACGACGAACGCGAAAAACACCAGGTGCAGCGTGGCGCGGGCGAGTTTCTTCAGCATCTCGATGAACGGCCCGATAAACGGCCCGATGGCCGCGATGATATAGACGTGCGCCGCGGCCGGCATTGCACGATGGCACGAACTCCCGGCGATTCGCAGCCCATCTCGGCCGGCCCGCCATGCCGGCGAAGTTCATCACGGCCCGCCCCGGCCGCATCAAGGCGGCCTGAGGGTGTGCCTCAGGTCTGCGCACGGTTCCGCCAAGCCGCGCCGTAACGGCTCATCCCCTCGCATTAGCGCGCCTGTGGCGATCACATGAAAAGGGGCGGTTCGTTGATCTGGCTGCAGCCGGCCGGCAACGTGGCGTTGTTACACTCCACGACGCTGTTATCTCCGCGCGCAAAACGCTGGAACTTCAAGGCCTTCGACGCGCATCTTCAGGTTTTTCGGGCACTGGGCCCGTGGTGACATGAGCACGATGAACACCCCTTCTTCAGCCCGCGCCATAGGCGCTCCACGCTCGCGCGGTTTCACGCTGATCGAGATCATGGTGGTGATCACGATCCTCGGCATCCTCGCGGCGCTGATCGTGCCGCGCGTGGTGGGACGCACGGACGATGCGCGCATCGCGGCCGCCAAGCAGGACATCGCGTCGGTGATGCAGGCGCTGAAGCTGTACCGCCTGGACAACGGCCGCTATCCGACCACCGAGCAGGGCCTGCAGGCGCTGCTGACGAAGCCGACGACGGAGCCGATCCCGAACAACTGGAAGACCGGCGGCTATCTCGAGCGCAACTCGGTTCCCAGGGATCCGTGGGGGCATCCGTACCAGTACCTGAACCCGGGCCTGCGCGGCGAGATCGACGTGTTCAGCTTCGGCGCCGACGGTCAGTCGGGCGGCGAGAACACCGACGCCGACATCGGCTCCTGGCAGCTGTAGGCCGCGGCGCCGCGCAGCGCGCCGTCGCCTCTCACGAGCCCGCTCGCCATGCATGCGCCGCCTTCGCTGAAGCCGCTCCGCGCGCCGCGCGGCGGTTTCGCGCTGACCGGCTTCACGCTGATCGAGATGCTGGTCGTGCTGGTGCTGGCCGGGCTGCTGATCTCGCTGGTCAGCATCAGCGTGACGCCGGATCCGCGGCAGAAGCTGCTGCGCGACGCGCAGCGCGTCGGCCAGTTGATGACGCTGGCGGCCGACGAGGCGCGCATCCGCCAGTTGCCCATCGTGTGGGAGGCCGACCTGCGCGGTTACCGCTTCGTCGCCGAAGTCAGCGGCGAGCGGCAGCTGCTGACCGGCGACGACATGCTGCGCGAACGTGCGTGGGAAACGCCGCTGACGCGGCTCGCGGTGCAGGATGGCGCCGGGCCGCAGCCCGCGCAGATACTGCTGGGTCCCGGCGCGCCGCCCGTGAAGATGGCGATCGCGCGCGAGTGGATACAGCCGCGCTGGTCGCTGGAGCTGGCCAACGAAGAAGCGACGGTGCGGCTGGACTTCGACGAAACCGGCCGCGCGACGGTGGTGCAGTGACGATGTCTCGCCAACGGGATGCGCGCGGCTTCACGCTGCTCGAGGTACTCATCGCGCTGGTCATCATCGGCGTGGCGCTGGCTGCGTCGATGCGCGGCGCGCTGTCGCTGACCGCCAGCGCCGAGTACACGCGCGAGAAGATGCTGGCGGTGATGACTGCCGAAAACCGGCTGCTGGAGCTGCGGCTGGCGCGCGAGCGGCTCGCGCTGGGCGAGAACAGCCTGCCCTGCGAGCAGGGCGGGCTCGCGTTCGAGTGCGTGCAGGCGGTGAAGTCCACGCCCAACCCGTTCTTCCGGCGCGTCGAAGTGCGCGTTTTCCGTCCCACGCCCGACGGTAACACCCGCATGCTGGCCGAGCTGATGTCCGTGATGCCCACCAACCAATGAGTGCCGCGAAGACAACGAGGGCCCTAACCAACGCCCGCGGCTTCACGCTGCTGGAACTGCTGGTCGCGATCAGCGTGCTGGCGGTGGTGTCGCTGATCGCATGGCGCGGGCTGGATTCGCTGGTGAACACACGCGAGCGCCTCGAGCCCGAGGTCGACGACGTGCGCGCGCTGCTGACCGCCTTCGGCCAGATGGAGCGGGACCTCGCGCAGGTGACGAATCCGAAGTTCCTGGGGCTCACTACGTCGCCGATCCTGGTGTCGGCCGCGGACGGCGCGGTGATGCTGCAGCTGATCCGCGTCGCGCCCGCCTCGGCCGACCGGCCCACCGAGGTGCAGACGGTGTCGTATCGCGTGATCGACGGCACGCTGATGCGGCAGGCGACGGCCGCGCTGCCCTCCTTCGAACGCCCCAGCGCCGACAAGCTGGAAACCGCGCGGCTGCTGGGCGACGTGCGGCTGATGCAGGTCCGCACCTGGTCGGTCAACGGCGGCTGGATCGATCCGGCCGTCGGCGACGACAGCCAGCCCACGCAGCCGCAGTCCGCGGCCGCCGTCGTGCCGGGTCTGGAGATCACGATCGAGCGCGAGAACGGCCGCACGTACCGCCGCGTCATGCTGGTGGGCGCATGAGGCTCGCACGGAAACATGCCGGTGGGCGCATGACAACGGCTCGCTCTGTCGCCCGGCAGCGCGGCGCAGCCGTGCTCCTGGCACTGTTCGTCGCGACGCTGGCGACGCTGATCGTCAGCGGCCTGTTCTACCGCCAGTTCGTGCTGTTGCGCACGATCGAGAACCAGCAGTTGATGGCGCAGAGCCGGCTGCTGCTGCGCGGCGCGCTGGACTGGGGCCGCGCGATCCTGCGCGAGGACGCCAACCGCTCCAGCTACGACGCGCTGTCCGAACCCTGGGCGCAGCCGCTGGCCGAGACGCGGCTCGATCAGCTGGGTGAGACCTCGTCGCTGGCGTCGCAGGCGTCGATCGCGGGCTCGATGGAGGACGCGCAGTCGCGGCTGAACCTGCGCAACCTCATCGACAACGGCCAAATCGTCGAAACCGAGGTCAACGCGCTGCGGCGCCTGTGCCAGCTGCTGGACGTGCCGGAGCAGACCGCCGACCTGATCGCACAGCGCATGCAGCGCGCGCTGCCGGCCACGCAGACGGCCGACGGCAACCCGGTTTCCGGCGTCGACGACGACGAGCCGAGGCCCATCCCGCTGATGCTGCCGCATGACCTGATCGCGGTGCCGGGCATCGACGCGGAGGCCGCCGGGCGACTGGCGCCTTACATCGTCGTGCTGGACGAGCGCACGCCGGTCAACGTCAACACCGCGCGGCCCGAAGTCATCGCCGCCCGCGTGCCCGAGCTGTCGCTGTCGGACGCCCGCGCGCTGGTGGCCGAGCGCGAGCGCATCTCGTACTTCAACAACACCGGCGAGGTGCGGACCCGGCTGGGCAACAAGTCAAACGGCGTAGGTGAGGCCGATATCGCCACCGCTTCGCGCTTTTTCTTCGTGCGCGGCGAGGTCAAACTCGACCGGGCCGTCACGCGCATGGAAGCGCTGGTGCGCCGCGGTGTTCCCGGCCAAGGCTTGCAGCCGGTCAACGTTCTGTGGATCCGCGAGATCTAGCATCCGCCGATGAAGGAAAAGTCAGTCCAGCGCCTGTTCGTATTCGTGCCGCCGCGCCGCACGCTGCCCAAGGGGCAGATCGGCACGGGCACGGTCGTGGGCTTCGTCGGGCCTGGCGGCACCAGCGGCGAGACGCCGATCGCGCTGCTGCCCAAGGCCGCTTGGCTGGATCTGGTGTTCGATCCGGCCGACGTCTTCGTCACGGCCATCGAGCCGCCGAAGCTGTCGGAAGGCAAGCTCAGGCTGGCGCTGCCCAACATGCTGGAAGACCGGCTGCTGGCGGAGGCCACCGACTGCCACTTCGCCTTCAATGTGCCGCGCGGCGGTACCGGCACCACGACCATTGCCGCGCAGCCGCGGATGCCGGTGGCCGTCATCGACCGCGGCGTGCTGACCCGCGCGCTGGACGCCTGTGCCGAAGCGGGATACCGAGTCCGCGCGGCCTACAGCGAGATCTACACGCTGCCGGCACCGGCCGCCGGCGTGCTGGCGGTGCGCGCGGAGCGCGGCCGCGGCGTCGCGCGTTCGGCCACGCATGACGGCTTCAGCTTCGAACTGGGCGACGAGGCGCCCGCGGCGCTGACGCTGGCCGTGCGGCAGCTCGGCATCAAGCGCATCCAGGTCTGGGGCCGCGACGCGCACCGCATCGCCGCGCTGGGCGAGCCGCTGGGCGTGCAGGTCGACGTGATGCAGGGCGAACCCGATGCGGCCAGCGCAGCGGCGGCCGTCAACCTGCTGCAGGGCAGCTTCGCGCCCAGCGGCATGCTGGGCGCGCTGATGCCGCTGGCCGGCCGCGCGGCAGGCCTGCGCGGCGCGGCGCTGAAGGCGCCGGCGATCTGGCTGGGCATCGCGGCGCTGGTCGCGATCGCCGGCATGAACATCTACTGGCTGAAGCTCGAGGCCGAGGCGCGCGCGCTGAAGCAGCAGATGGAAAGCGCGTTCCGCACCACCTTCCCAGAGACTACCGCCGTCGTCGACCCCGTGCTGCAGACCAAGCGCCAGCTCTCGGACCTGCGCGCGCGTGCCGGGCTGCCGTCGGCCAATGACTTCTCGGTGCTCAATGCGCGGATCGCTCAGCTGATGAGCATCGCGCCCATCGGCAGCGTCACCGGTATCGAGTACCGCGACGGCGCGCTGAAGGTGCGCTTCAAGGGCGGCATGGCCGACAACCCGGCGTTCCAGAACACGCTGCGCTCGGCCGGCGTGCAGCAGGGGCTGGCCATCCGCTTCGAGGCCGACGGCACGGCGCGCGTGACGCCGGCGGGGTCGTGATGCGAGCGCAGCGCCGGGCCGTCCCAAGCAAGCTGCGCCGCAGGGCGAAGCCCGGAGGCTCCTGGCACCATGGATAAGCTGCGACAGTTCTGGCTCGAACGCGCGCCGCGCGAGCGTGCGATCCTGGCCGCCGGTGGCGTCCTGCTGCTGATCGCGGTGGCGTATCTGATGCTGATCGAGCCGGCGTTCACCGGCATCCGGCGCCTGGAACGTGCACTGCCGCAGCAGCGCGCCCAGGCAGCGGAAGTCGATGCGCTGCTGGCCGAGGTGAAGACGCTGCGCGCGAAACCGCAGGCCGCCACCGTCTCGCCGTCCGAGGTGCGCGGCGCCATCGAGGTGTCGCTGGGCCGCGCGGGGCTGAAGGCTTCGCGCATGGTGCCGCTGTCCGACGGCGACATGCAGCTCAGTTTCACCGATGTGCCTTACAGCGCCTGGGCGCTGTGGCTGGCCGGCATCGAGCGCGAACTGGGCGCACGCACCACTTCGGTGGTCATCAACGGCAAGCCCGCCACACCCGGCAACGTCGACGCCGAACTGGCGCTGCGGCTGGCGCGCAGATGAGCCGGATGGGCGAGCGACTTCATGGACGCGACGCGGGATCATGACGACGAAGACCCTGCACGTCGTGCTGTACGTGGCTGCGGCCCTGCTGGTGCTGCTGGTCACCATCGCGGTGATCGCGCCGGCGCAGTGGGCGGCGGGCGCGCTGCGCTCGGCCAGCGGTGGCCGCGTGGACCTGGCGGACGCGCGCGGCACGCTGTGGAACGGTTCGGCCATCCTGGTGCTGGCGTCGGGCGACGAGCCGGGTGCGGCGCGTGCCAGCCTGCCGGAACGGCTGTCGTGGACGCTGAGCCCCTGGGCGCTGCTCGCTGCGCAGGTGGACCTGACGCTGGTGCATCCGTCGGCGCTGACCCAGCCGCTGCGCATCCAAGCACCGCTGCTGGGTGGCGGCAATACGTCGCTGGGTGCGACCACCGTACGGCTGCCGGCGTCGCTGCTGGTGGGCCTGGGTGCGCCGTGGAACACGCTGCGGCCCGGCGGCATCCTCACGCTTTCCTGGGATCGCCTCGCGTTCGCGCCGCGCCGCATGGAAGGCACCAATCTCACCGCGGAGTGGCAATACGCGTCCAGCGCGCTGACGCCGGTCTCTCCGATGGGCCACTACCGGCTGAATACGAACGGCGTCTGGCCGGGAACTCAGCTGGAATTACTAACCATTTCGGGTCCCCTCGAGCTGAAGGGGAATGGCACAATCCCGGAGGGTGGGCGCTTACGCTTCACCGGTCGCGCACAGGCGCTGCCGGGCACCGATCCCGGTGTGAGAGCGCAACTGACGGGTCTCATCTCGCTGATAGGCCGGCGCGATGGCGATGGGGCCCTTCTGAATTTCGGCGGGTGACATGACAAGCGGGCGATTCGATCAGCGCGCGGGGGGAGATTCACGGTCTGCCCGCGTCCCAACCATGCTGCGCGCCTCGCGGTGCGGACGCCTGCTGGCGCTGGCCAGCGCTCTGCTGCTGGTAGTCCCGCCCGCGCCGGCAGACGCGCAGAACCGCAACCGGAACCGTGCCGCCGCAGCGGCGGCTGCGGAGGCAGACGACGCGGCGCCCGCGGCCCTGCCCGCGCCGATTGCACAGAACACGACGCGCGGCCGCCCCGGTGCCGTGGCGCAGACCGCCCCGAATGCCGCCCCCGCCCCGGCCGCCGCGAACGACAGCGTGATGCTGAACTTCGTGAATGCCGACATCGACGCGGTGGTGCGTGCGATCGGCCAGTACACGGGCCGCACCTTCGTCATCGACCCGCGCGTCAAGGGCACGATCTCGCTGGCCACCGAACGGCCGGTCACCAAGCAGCAGGCCTTCGAGCAGCTGCTGTCGGCGCTGCGGCTGCAGGGCTTCACCATCGTGCAGACCGGCAACGTCATGCGCGTGGTGCCGGAGGCCGACGCGAAACTGCAGGGCGGCACCGTGGTGACGCCGCGCTCGCCGCTGCCCGGTGGCGACCAGCTGGTCACGCAGGTGTTTCGCCTGAACTACGAATCGGCCACCGCGATGGTGCCGATCCTGCGACCGCTGATCGCGCCCAACAACACGATCTCCGCCTATCCGCAGAACAACACGCTGGTCATCACCGACTACGCGGAGAACCTGCGGCGCATCGCGCGCATCATCGAATCCATCGACACGCCGGCCACCTCCGACCTGGAGATGATCCCGGTGCAGTTCGGCCTGGCGATGGAGATCGCGGCGGTGGTCAACCGCGTGCTGGACGAAGGCGCGCGCGCCGCCGGCCAGGCGGTGGACGCGGGCCAGCGCATATCGGTGCTGGCCGAGCCGCGCACCAACACACTGATCGTGCGCGCGCCCAGCCAGGCGCGGCTGACGCTGGCCAAGAACCTGATCGCGCAGCTCGACCGCCCCGCGTCCACGCCGGGCAACATCAACGTCGTCTACCTGCGCAACGCTGAGGCGGCGCGGCTGGCGCCGCTGCTGCGCGCAATCATCGGCTCGGATCCGTCGTATGTGCCGCAGACCGCCGGTAGCAGCGGCCTGTCGCAACAGGGCGGCGGCATGGGAATGGGCACGACCGGACAATCGCCGGGTTTGTCGACCGGCATGGCCGGCGGTACTCAGCAGACAACGCTGGGCGGCGGCCTGGGCACGGGCACGCCCACCGGGGGGGGTACCGGCGGCGGCGGACCGCTGGCCGGCATGATCCAGGCCGACGCCGCCACCAACTCGCTGATCATCACCGCGCCCGAACCGCTCTATCGCAACATCCGCGCGATCATCGACAAGCTGGACGTGCGCCGCGCGCAGGTGGTCATCGAGTCGCTGATCGTCGAGATGACGGCCGACAAGGCCGCCGAGTTCGGCATCCAGTGGCAGGCGCTGGGCAACATCAACAACGACGGCACCAACGTCATCGCCGGCACCAACTTCGGCGGCAGCGGCCAGAACATCCTGGGCGCCGCGCAGAACCTCGGATCGCTGGGCCAGGGCCTGAACCTGGGCGTGGTGCGCGGCAAGATCACCATTCCGGGCATCGGCGAGGTGCTGAACCTCGCTTTCCTGGCGCGCGCGCTGCAGACCACCGCCGATGCGAACATCCTGTCGACGCCGACCATCCAGACGCTGGACAACGAGGAAGCGAAGTTCCTGGTCGGCCAGAACATCCCGCTGATCACCGGTTCGTATGCGAACGCGGGCGGCGCCAACATCGCCGGCGTCAACCCGTTCCAGACCTTCGAGCGCCGCGACATCGGCCTGCAGCTGCGCGTGAAGCCGCAGATCTCCGAAGGCGGCGTCGTGCGGCTGGCGATCTATCAGGAGCTGTCGTCGATACAGAACACGCTGACCGCAGCGCAGGGCGGCATCATCACCAACAAGCGCAGCTTCGAGTCCACCGTGCTGGTGGAGGACGGCAACATCGTCGTGCTGGGCGGCCTGATCGAAGACCGCACCGACAACAGCCGCAACTCGCTGCCGGTACTGGGCAGCATCCCCGGCATCGGGTACCTGTTCAGCTACGAGAACCGCGCGCGCAAGAAGACCAACCTGCTGGTGTTCCTGCGGCCCTACGTGGTGCGCGACGAGGCGACCTCGTCGGCGCTGGCGCTGGACCGTTACGGCTACATCCGCGGCCAGGTCGCTGCCAATGCGATTCCCGACAACCTGATCTTCCGCGGCCTGCAGGGCGCGCAGTTGCCGGAAGCTCCGTCGGTACCGCCGGCGATACGCCGGTCGCAGGAAGGCATGCCGCAGCCCGGCGCACCCGCGCCCACGCCGGATCCGGCTGCCCAGGGGCTCGGTGCGCGCGATCGCGGCCTGCCGCCGAGCGTGCCACCGGCCGATGCGCCGATATCCAATCCGCCGTCGCTGCTGGTGCCGCAGTCCAGCAGCCCGAGCAGCGCTGCGCCGACTGCCGAGCCGGCCAGTACGGCCGCCGTTGCGGCTCCGCCGCCTGCGACCGCTGCCACGCCGGCGCCGGCGCCCATCGTCGATGTGCCGCCAGCCGCCAGCACGCAGCCCAGCGCGTTGCCGCCGCCGGCGGTGACCGCGACCGCACCGTCCGCCGAGCCCGCGGCGGCGACGGCCAGCACCGCCGCGCCGCTGCGTGCGGATCCGCCGCCGGTATTCACGCCGCCGCCCGCTACGACGGACAGCACGCCAGCCGCGACCACCACCCCGGCAACCAGTGCGACAGCCGCGCCCAGCGGAGCCTTTACCGCGTCGAACACGGTGCCGCCGTCGCCGCGCGGCAACCTGGTGCAGGTTGCCGCGGTATCGGAAATCACGCGCGGCCGCGAGCTGCAGCGGCAGTTGCGCTCCGCGGGATTCGATGCGTACTGGGAGAGCGTGCAGACGACGAAGGGCGAGGTCGTGCGCGTGCGCGTGGCGGTGGACAGCGCAACACAGAGCATGGCCGACACGCTGGCGCGTCTGAAGGCGATGGGCTTCGATCCGATCGTCGTCACGCCCTGAACGGAGCGCGGACCCGATGACGCCGGCCAGCCGCTTCGTTCCGTACTCCTACGCGCGCGACAACGCGATCCTGCTGGTCCCCAAGAGCGAGCGCGACGCCGAGGTATGGATCTCGGACGCGACGCCGCTCGCCGCGTTGAACGAAGTAATGCGCGTGTTCCCGGGCAAGGTCAAGCCCATCGTCGTCGAACCCACGCGGCTGACCGAAGCGATCTCGCAGACCTACGGCGACCAGAGCGGCTCGGCGAAGCAGATCGTCGGCGACATCGAAGGGGAATTCGACATCACGCGGATGATGCAGGAGGTCCCGGACGTCGAGGACCTGCTGGAGACGGAGGACGACGCACCGATCATCCGCATGATCAACGCGCTGCTGACGCAGGCGGCGCGCGACGGCGCCTCCGACATCCACATCGAGCCCTTCGAAAGCTATTCGCTGGTGCGCTTCCGCGTCGACGGCACGCTGCGCGACGTGGTGCGGCCCAAGCGCGCGCTGCACGCGGCGCTGGTGTCGCGCATCAAGATCATGGCGGCGCTGGACATCGCGGAGAAGCGCCTGCCGCAGGACGGCCGGATCACGCTGCGCGTCGGCGGCCGTCCGGTGGACGTGCGCGTGTCGACATTGCCGACCGGCCACGGTGAACGCGCGGTGCTGCGCCTGCTGGAAAAGGATCTGTCGAAGCTGGAACTCACCAACCTCGGCATGGCGCAGGGGACGCTGGATCGCTTCGACACGCTGATCCACCAGCCGCACGGCATCATCCTGGTCACCGGTCCGACCGGCTCCGGCAAGTCGACGACGCTGTATGCGGCGATTCGCCGGCTGGACAAGGACACCACGAACATCATGACGGTCGAGGACCCGATCGAGTACGACATCGAGGGCATCGGCCAGACGCAGGTCAACGCGAAGATCGACATGAGCTTCGCGAAGGCGCTGCGCGCGATCCTGCGCCAGGACCCGGACATCGTGATGATCGGCGAGATCCGCGACCTGGAGACCGCGCAGATCGCGGTGCAGGCGTCGCTGACCGGCCACCTAGTGCTGGCCACGCTGCACACCAACGACGCGGCCAGCGCCGTCGCGCGGTTGATCGACATGGGCATCGAGCCGTTCCTGCTGTCGTCGTCGCTGCTGGGCGTGCTGGGCCAGCGGCTGGTGCGCAAGCTGTGCCCGAAGTGCCGCGAGCAGGACCCGGCCACCAAGGCGTGGCGCGCGGTGGGCTGCGACAACTGCGGCAAGACCGGCTACGTCGGCCGCACCGGCATCTACGAGCTGCTGACCGTCGACGACGAGATGCGCATGCTGGTGCACCAGGGCGCCAACGACACCGACATCCGCCGCGTCGCCGAGAAGACCGGCATGATCAACATGCGCGCCGACGCGCGGCGCTGGGTCACGGCCGGCGTCACCTCGCAGGAAGAAGCCCTGCGCGTGACGCGCGAGTAGCGCATGGCGGCATTCCGTTTCGCAGCCGCCGACACGTCGGGCAAGGAACAATCGGGCGTACTGGAAGCCGACAGCGCGCGGGTCGCGCGCCAGCTGCTGCGTGGCCGCGGATTGATCCCGCTGACCGTCGAACCGGTGTTCGACGAGTCGGCCGGCACCGGCGTGTCGATGCGGCTGGGTCGCCGGCTGTCGCAGACCGAACTCGCGGTCATCACGCGCCAGCTCGCGTCGCTGCTGGGCGCGCAGCTGCCGGTGGCCGACGCGCTGACCGTCATGGTCGAGCAAAGCGAGAAGCAGTCGGTGCGCGAGCTGATGGCCGCGATCCGCACCGACGTGCTGTCGGGCACGTCGATGTCCAAGGCGCTGGCGCGGCACCCGCGACAGTTCCCCGAGATCTACCGCGCGCTGATCGCCGCGGGCGAGGAGTCCGGCAAGCTGGGCACGGTGCTGGGCAGCCTCGCCGACTACATCGAGGAGCGCGCGCGGCTGCAGCAGAAGATCACGCTGGCCTTCGTGTACCCGGCCATCGTCACCATCGTCGCGCTGCTGGTGGTGGTGGGGTTGCTGACCTACGTGGTGCCACAGGTGGTGCAGGTGTTCGCCAACACCAAGCAGCAGCTGCCCTTCCTGACCACCGCGCTGATCGCGGTGTCCGACTTCGTGCGCAACTACGGCTGGATCGTGCTGGTCACGCTGGTGGTGGCGGCCTTCCTGTGGGAGCGCGCGCTGCGCGTGCCGGCCGCGCGGCTGGCGTGGCACCGGCGCATCCTGACGATGCCGGTGGCCGGCGTGCTGTCGCGCTCGATGAACACCGCGCGGTTTTCGGCCACGCTGGCAATCCTAGTAGGCTCGGGCGTGCCGATGCTGCGTTCGCTGCAGGCGGCCGGTGAGACCATCACGAACCTCGCGATGCGCAGCCGCGTGATGGACGCGGTGCAGCGCGTGCGCGAGGGCTTCTCGCTGGCGAAGGCGCTGCGCGCCGACGCCGACGAGGAGAAGAAGGCCGGCCACATCAAGCTGTTCCCGCCGGTGCTGATCCACCTGATCGCGTCGGGCGAGGCCACCGGCAAGCTGCCCGAGATGCTGACGCGTGCCGCCGACATCCATTCGCGCGAGGCCGAGCGCCGCGCGCTGTTCTTCACGTCGCTGCTCGAGCCGATCCTGATCCTGACGATGGGCGTGGTCGTCATGCTGATCGTCATGGCAGTGCTGCTGCCGATCATCGAGATCAACACGCTGGTGAAGTAGAACCCGCGCCGTGCAGATCCTGGTGACGACCGGTCTGTTCATCGCGACGGCGATCGCCGAGATCGTCGGCTGCTACCTGCCCTATCTGTGGCTGAAGGGCCGCGCGCCGGTATGGGTGCTGATCCCGGCTGCGCTGTCGCTGGCGGCGTTCGTGTGGCTGCTGTCACTGCATCCGACGGCGGCAGGCCGCGTGTACGCCGCATACGGCGGCGTGTACGTCGCCACCGCAGTCGCCTGGCTGTGGGCCGTCGACGGCGTACGGCCTGGCGGCTGGGATATCCTCGGCTCGGCGGTCGCGCTGGCGGGCATGGCGATCATCATGTTCGCGCCGCGCGCCTGAGCGATATCGGACTGCGGAGGACTCATGAGCCAGCGTGGAAGCTGCCACTGCGGACGCGTGGCATTCGAGGTTGAGGGTGCGCCGGACAGTGCGATGGCCTGCAACTGCTCGATCTGCCAGCGCAAGGGATCGCTGCTTTGGTTCGTGCCGCGTGATCATCTGCACCTGCTAACGCCGGAAGAGAACGCGAGCAGCTACACGTTCAACCAGCACGTGATCAAACATCGCTTCTGCCCGGTCTGCGGCATCCACCCGTACGGCGAAGGCATCGATCCCCAGGGCAATCGCATGGCGGCCATCAACATTCGCTGCCTGGAGTCCATCGATCCGGAAAGCGTTCCCGTCACGCACTTCGACGGGCGTTCGCTCTAACCACCGGCCACGGGCCTCCAGCCTGAGCAGGAAGTCGGCGCGCTGGGGAAGCAGCGATGGTGGGCCTCGATGGCCGACCATCGAACCCCGGCGTCAAACGACCGGCCGCACCAGCCAGCCGAGCGACAGCACACTCACTGCGGCCACCCAGCTGCCGGCAGCCCGTACCGCGATGCGGGACCAGGCCGCGCGGACCGTCGTGATCTGCGCAGCAAGAATCGCGAAGAGGCAGACGATTGCCGTGATGGCTCCAGCCAGCTCCGCGGATGCTGCGCCGGCTGCCGTCGACGCGCCATTGACATAGCCGTGCAGCAGGCCGACCAGCACCCCGAACGCCGCGAGGGGAGCAACCGGCAACCGGCCATTGAATGCGACGAGCGCTCCCGCCACACCGAAACTCAGCGTGGTCAGCACCGGCCACAGCTTGCCGCCCGAAACCGTGCCGCCGGGCAGCATGCTGCCGATGATCCCGCCGACCAGCCACGCGACGGGCAATGCGAGCAACGCCCAGCGTGACGCTTGCTTGCCACACTGGCCAGCCAGCAGCGCCAGCGCCACGACCACCAGCAGATCCGGCAGCGTCAGCATCACATGGACGATGCCGTTGTAGAACGCACCGAAACCGGTTTCGACAAGGTGGGCGCGCGCGGGTGGTGCTGCCAGCAGCGCGGTCGCTGCGAGCGTGCGCTGCCACGCACGCAGAGCGGTAGTCATGCAACCGCCCGCCAGAGGAAGAACAAACCGGCCAACGCCACTCCGCCACCGGCCGCGCGCACCACCTGGCGGCCCGCCGGCCAGGTGCGTGCCACGCCGAGCAGAATGCCGACGGCATGCAGCAGGCCCGTCGCCACCACGAAGCCGAGGCTGTACAGCAGCGCGTTCCCGCCCTCGGGCAGTTCGCGGCCATGCGCGTGGCCGTGGAAGATCGCAAAGAACGCGACGACGATGGCCGCGAGCCACAACGGCGGCCGGAGTTCGGCGAGCACCATGATGCCCAGCACGATCGCCGAGGCAGCGATGCCAAGTTCGACCGCCGGCAACGGCATGCCGAACAGGCCCATCAGCCCGCCCAGCGCCATCACCAAAGGAAAGGCGACCGGCAGCACCCAGATCGCCGGCGGCCCCAGGACCGCGCCCCACAGGCCCACCGCGATCATGGCAACTACATGGTCCAGGCCCGAGATCGGATGCGCGAGGCCGGATACGAATCCCGCCGCCTGGCCGGTTTCCTCGTGGGCCAGTGCCATCAGAGGGGCGGCCACGAGCGCGAACAAGGCGATCCGTCGCGCCACCGTGGCAGTCGATGCATTCCCATGACGGTTCATGCAACACCTCGCAGAAGTATCGACACGCGCTGGATCGTCCAGAACGCACCGAGTGTGCCGACCGCATAGCCGGGCAGACGCTCGACGATGCGGGGCCAGTGAATCTCCAGCAGCCGGAACGCGCGTTCGAGCAGCAGGATCAGGAACACGAAGGCCAGTTGTCCGATCTCGACGCCGACGTTGAACAGCAGCAGCGCTAGCGGTATCTCGCCCCGTGGCAGGCCAAGCTGCGCGAGCCCGCTCGCGAAGCCGAAGCCATGCAGCAGGCCGAAAGCGAACGCGACGACCCACGGGTGACGGATCGTGAAACTCGTCTGCCCGCGCCAGCGGCGGACGATCTCCGGACCGAGAAACAGGATAGACAGCGCGATCGCCGCGTTGAGCGGCGCGGCGGGGATATGCGCAATGCCGAACGTGGCTACCGCCAGGCTAATGCTGTGAGCGATAGTGAACGCGGTCACCGTCTTCACCAGCATCCAGCGGTCGCGCACGATCAGCAGCAGTCCGAGCACGAACAGCAGGTGATCGACGCCGAGCAGGATGTGCTCAATGCCGAGGTACAGATAGGCGCCGACGCCGCGCCGCGTGTCCCCGGCGGCGCGCAGCGTGACTGACGGCTGCACCGGCTTCAGCACGTGTGTCTCGACCGGTTGGTCGACATGCTGGATGCGCACCAGCACATCGATGGCAAACGCCTCGAGCCCCTCGATGGCGATCGACCGGCCAGCCAACCCGCCCTCGCATTCGAGTCCGGCGGTGAAGATCCACGCCGTTCCGGCACGAGCGCTGCGGGCCTCGCCGAGCTGGCGGCAGGTCTCGGGGAAGACCGGCGCAATCGGCATGCGTGTGTCGGAACTGCCGAGCGACGGCAGCTTCCACAGAACGTCGTAGCGTCCGGGTTCCGCTTCCTTCAGCTCAAGGAACCCCGGCTGCAGTTCGTGCGCCGCGGGCGGCGCGACTGCGATCGACGTGCCCATCGCCAACAGGGCCAGCAGGGCGGGCAGCCAGCGCCGGGCGCGCCTCATGGCGTCGCGCCGTCCTGCAGTTCGATCCTGATCGAGTACTTCGCGCGCAACCTCTCGTAGAAGGCCCGGCCCAGCTCCTGCCGCTTCGCGTTCGCCCACTCACGCTCGAGCAGCGGCCGTACTTCCTCGAGATCCGGCGCGCCGTCGGCGTCGACCGCATCGACCTTCACCAGGTGCATGCCATAGCCGGAGCCGATGGGGCCTGTCCATCGGCCCACCGGAAGCTTCACGAGTTCATGGGCGAAACCGCTGCCGAACAGACGCTCCACTTCGGACTGCGGTTCGCCCTCGTAGCGATGCTCCAGCATCGTCAGGCGATCGCCCAGCGTCGCCGGATCCTGCGGCCCCTTGCCGCCGTTCAGCATGGCGAGCAGGCGCTTCGCGTCTGCGGCCAGAGTCGTCGAACGCCTGCGCGGGTCGAGATAGATCTGCGAGAACGTGGCGCGCGGCGGGGATTGGAAAGCGTCGGCGTTCGCAGCGAGCAAAGCCCGGAGATCGTCGTCGCTCGGTCGCACCAGCGCCGCCGCTTCCTCGGCGAGAAACTCGACCTTCTGCTGCAGGCGCCGACGGATGATCGTGTCGTCGCGATCCAGGCCGAGCGCGAGCGCCTCGCGATATAACACCTCTTCCCTGACATGGGACTCGATCAGCCCGTCGAGTTCCTCGCGCGTGGGTGGCCGCTGCCAGGTGCGGGTGAAGTTCTGCGCCAGGCTGCGGATGCGCGCCTGGCTGACGACGATGTCGGCGTTTGCCGCACCGATCGCCGTGGGACGCAGCCAAGCGTCGGCGGCGAAGAGCAGGGCTCCGAGCAACAGGAAGTGGACGAGCGGCTCGCGCAGTATCGACTTCAGCATCGGCGGGCACTGCCGGACAGCGCAGTATGCGGGAGGTCAGGCTCGCTCAAGACTGCCGAGCCAGCGGCGCACGACATCGATCTTCCGGGTATCGCCGTACAGACGAATCAGGCCGAATGCGAGCGCCTCCGAAGGCTTCAGGCCGCCATCGACAAGCGCGGCGATCGCCGGTGTGTCGGTCACGAGGACGACATCACCGGGCCCTGGTCCGTCGACGTGAACATTCGCAAGAACCGCGGTGCCCTGCGATTCGAGGCGGCTCCACATGACCGAGCTGAGCATCACGATGGACAGGGTCGGCCGGTCGCCGACTGCGCCGTCCGACGCGAGCCGAGCCGCCAACCCGCGCACGGCCTCCGTTGCCCACATCCTGCGCAGCAGGTCGCGCGCTTCCGGTTTCAGGTCCGATCGTTGCGCCCAGGGATCGCGCGGCAGGCGGCCGGCAATCTGCGACTGCCACATCGCCGTGCCGACGTGCAGCGACTCGGGAAACGCGATATTCAGCGCACCGCGGCGCGTACCGATCGATGCCGGATCCTCGAAGCCGCAGGGCACGGCCGCCGACGCGTAGACCAGCAGCAGACTGCCGGTCACAAGCGATCGATTGATCCGGATGAAGCGGCCGGCCATGGTCATTGCGGCGAGTACCAGATCGGCGACGTGTAAGCTCGCTCGGTCACCGTCGTCCGGACTTCCGGACCCAGCTTGATGTTGAATCGCACGGCGTCATACGCGGTCCAGCGCGGTGTCGGAATCTCGATCACGCGGGCGTAGTAGAAGGCGCGCGCTTTTGGATCGAACTCCGGGTCTTTCCATACCGTGATCAGTTCCGGCGCGCCGATCGTGTTGCGCCACGTCGCCGTCTTCAGATCGACCGTGCTGCCGACAGCAGGCAGCTTGCCCTTGGCATCCGGCCTGCGCTTGTCGGCGTCGGCCCAGACCACGTCATAAACCTTTTCCTGCGTCTTCCCGGCCGAGTCGACCCATCCTTTGATGATCTGGATACGGTCAAGGTTTCCCGATAGCGGATCCTTGAGCGCCGCGACCAGAAAGGTCGGGCTCTTGCCGGAGGGCGCCGCACGGAGGTCACCCCCCATCGGCACGCCTTTCTCATAGCCGATCGCGCCCGGTTCCCGCGTCTGGGCGTCGGCGGGGGCGAAGTCGAAACCACCGAAGAATCGCACCAACATGCGCGGACCCGTGGTCGCATAGACTTCCTTGCGCATCATCGCGTCCCACAGCGCCTCGCGCGTGTTCTCGGTTGCCCAGATCCCGGTATAGCCGGACGCTCCCAGTTCCCACCCTTTCACCGTGCGCCCCTCGAAGTCGAACGCGTTCTCGCTCCACCGTTCCGGGCTCGGCTCGGAACTCGGGAACTTGCCGTAGAAGTTGGGCTCCTCTGCCGTGGTCAGCCCCGTGTGCGCGTCGGTGCCCCCGGCGAGGCCGAACTTGAACGGATTGGCTCCCAGCTTCGCCTCCAGCACGAGCCCGTTCTTGTAAGCCTCCCGCGCATACTCCGTGTTGATCATGCCGGGCTTCTTCGGCACGACATTCAGGTTGCCCTTGTCCCAGATTTCGAAGTTCGCCATCTCGTCGTTCGGCGCCAGCGCCGGGTGCTGCTCACTCGTGCCCTTGCCTTGCGTGACCTCGAACAGCGGCTCCCAGCGTGTCCGCGCCTCGGCCCACTCCCTGGTGAGCGGATCCCCCTTGAAGGTCGCCAGCGCAAACATCAGACCATTGGACAGATTGCCGTTGTGCGGAATCGCAAGCAGCCTGCCACCGGTCTTGTCCTCGTACGCCTGCATCCACTTCCACAGGTCTTCGGGGTTTTCCGACTGAAACGTGGTGAACGGTGCAACCAGATCCGCCTTGTCCTTGCCGTCGCGATAAATGACGTTGCGGTGCAGGTTGTTGCCGCCGCCGTAGTTCGAGGTCCACTCGTAGGCGATGAAGGCAGTGAAACGACCCGGCTCGTTGTACTTCTCCATGTTGGCTGTTGCCTTGCGCCAGATGTCGAACCCGAGTTGTGGATCCTGCATTGCCTTCGGCAGCTTGCCCTGGCCCTGCAGCGTGATCATCTCCATCACGACTTTCGAGCCCTCCTCGCCGCCAGCGTTGATCTGCTGATTCCAGCGCTTCAGCACCGGGTCAGCCATCAGTTTGGGATTGCCGGCAATCAGCTCGTTGATGACGCCGAACGCGTCCGAGTGGTCCGAGATGGCAATCCAGTCGAGAGGCCTGGCCAGCCGGACCGGTTGGCCCGTGCTGGAGACGATCTCTTCCCCGCGTGCCAGGCGCAGTGCTTCCTCCTGACCGACGCGTGTACCGCCGGCCCCCGCATCACCGGACCATGACGTGTGCAGGTGCTGGTCGCCCCAGTAGACACGGGTTGGGAAGTTGCGGCCCGCATAGGGCGAATAGCCGGGCTTCCTGAAGAACTTGCCGACACGATCCGCCCGAATGGTGCCGCCGTCGGTCGTGACGCTGGCCGGCGCCGGTTGTTGCGCATCGGCGGACGAGCCCAGCCAGAAAGCCGCGCCGAGCAGGCACGCGAGGGTGCCGACGCTCAACACGGTGAAAAGCGACTTCCGACAGCGCTCCTGGCTCATTTCTGTCACTCCTCCTGAACCCGGATCGTAGACCGCAGTCCGGCATCCGGGCCTGCTGAAGCGAACGTCGTCTTACATCACCTTGACCGGGTCAGGAAACTTGTACTCGCCCTTCAGGATGCGATCGTCGGGCCCATACATCCGGGAGATGATGCTCATCGGGCCGTTGGGGGCGGGCAGCCAGTTGCTCTCCTTGTCCTTGCCCGGCGAATCCTTCTGGACGTAGATCGTCAGTGAACCATCCGGGTTGCGCTTCAGTCCCTCGGTGCGATCGCCGATCGAGTAGCGATCGATGGGGTTGTCGACCAGCAGGCGAGTCTTCAGGTCGTACATCGTCAGGCTCCAGAAGAACCGCACCGGTGGCAGCTGATCCTTGGGGAACGTGAATGTGTACCTGGCCTTCGAGCCATCCATGGACTCGCCGCTCGCGTCCTTGGTCCACTGGCCGTAGAAGGCCTGCTTCGGCACGTTGGGAATGATGCCCCCTGCCTCGACGCCGACGGCGCGGTCCAGATAGCGGGTCCCCATGAACTCGGGCGTGCCATAGAACTTGCTGGAATCGACGGCGGTCTTGGCGCCCTCGACGATCTCTTTATGGCCGTCCGCGATCCCCTTCTTTAAGGAGGCAAGCACGTCGGGCAAGAACTTAGCCGGGTCATAGTCGCCCTTTGGACCGATTCCAAGTTTCGCCATGCGGTCGTACATGTCCTTGTCCTTTTCATTCGGCACTACGAACTGCATCAGGAAGTTCGTGGTGCGGAAGAACTCCGCGTTGGTCATTGCGGCCTCGTCCCACGCCGGCCAGCCCGGCCCGGCTGCAGCGTGGGGCGCAGGCTTCTTCAGGTATGCGCTCAGGGGCATGAGCTGGTATGCCTGCTGGATCTTCTGCATTTGCGGAAGGTCCTTAGGCCCGAACACGGCCGTGCGCGTAAGCGTTCCGAGGATGGTCGTTTCACCGCGGATCACCCGGGCGGCCTCCTTCGGAACTTCCCCTTTCCAGGCAGTGGAAGCCAGCAGGTAGATACCGCCCTTCTGACCATCGAAAGTGGATCCGGGCTGGTCGACGATGTGACCCCACAGATCCCCCCAGACGCTGCTGTAGAACCGGTCTCCGTCCGCCGGCGGCTGGATCAACACCCAGGGCTCGCTGCGGACATCGACCCACGCCCAGCTATAGGGTGTGTCGTTGTTCGGCATGGTCGTGTCCTTGTCGGACGGTGTCGCCAGGCCATCGTGCCGCCACTTGCCGAATCCGCCGATCGTCTTCTTGCTCTCCGGATCGAGGACTTGAGCATGGATGGTGCGGTAGTAATAGTTGAGCGGGAAGCAGAATATGTAGGCGTCCTTCGCGATCCTGTAAGCCTCGTCGGCAGAAACGGGCTGCGAAAAAGCCGGTGAAGAAGCGTGGGCGGACATCGCTAACCTCCTCGCAAGGCCACTACGGCGTGTACCAGATCGGCGACGTGAAGGCGCGCTCCTGGGTCGAACTGGGCACGTCCGTGGGCAGCTTCACGCCGAATACCTTCGCGTCGAATGTCGTCCAGCGCGGCGTCGGAATCTCGAGCACCCGAACGTAGTAGAACGCCCGCTCCGCCGGATTGAACGCCGGGTCTTTCCAGTAGGCGCTCAGATAGGGTGCACCGATTGAGTTCGTGTAGCTCGCTTCCTTGACGTTCACGGTGTTCCCGACTGCCGGCAGCTTGCCGTTCGCCCCGGGCTTGCGGTTACCGGACCAGGCGACGTCGTAGATCTTCTCGTGGAGCTTGCCCGACGCGTCCAGCCAGCCCTTGATGACCTGCACGCGGTCGAGGTTCGCGCCGTCCGGATCGCGCACCGCATTGATCAGCAGGCCTGGCGCCTTGCCCTTCGGAGCGGCCTTCAGATCACCACCCATCGGCACGCCCCTCGCGTAACCGTGTGCCGCGAAGTCGGAGCGCTGCAGGTCGTTCGCCGCGAAGTCCCATCCGCCGAACACGCGAACGCGCAGGCGCGTGCCGGTCGTCGCATAGACCTCTTTGCGCTCCAGCGCGTCCCACAGCGCCTCGCGCGTGTTCTCGCGGGCCCACACGGCCGCCAGGCCGGATGCGGCCGTCTGCCGCGCGTAGATCTGATTGCCCTTCGGTGCAGGACGGCCCGCGATCACCTCCTCGAACCGGATCGGATCGCTGGTCGGCTCCAGCGGCACGACCTTGCCGAACATGTTGTCCTCTTCGGTCGTGGCCAGCGATGTGTGGGCATCGGTCGACCCGATCATTCCGAACTTGAAGGGGTTCACACCCAGCCTGGCCTCGTAGGCGAGGCCCCGCTTCAGCGCCTCGCGCGCGTACTCGCGCGGCAGCATGTCCTTCGTCTTCACCTGCGCGCCGAAGCTGCCTTTGTCCCACAGTTCGTAGTTGGCGAACTCGTCGGTCACGGAGATCGTCGGATGGGCTTCGCCCGTGCCCTTCATCTGGGTCACCTCATAGACCGGCTCCCACCTGGCGCGGCGCGCTGCATAGTCCCGATCCATCGGCTTCTTCGAACCGAAGGTGACGTCATCGAACATCAGCCCGTTGGACAGGTTGCCGCCGTGTGGAATGGCGAGCAGCCGCCCTCTGGTCTTCTTCTCGTAGTCGGCCATCCATTTCCACAGGTCCTCGGCGTCGAAGCTGTCGTACTGGGAAAACGGGACGATCTGGTCGGCCTTGTCCTTGCCGTCGCGAAAGATGACATTGCGGTGCAGGTTGTTGCCATCCGGCATCGACGTCCATTCGTAGCCGATCAGCGCGGTGAACCGTCCGGGCTCGTTGTACTTCTCGGCCGCGGTCGTCATCTTCTGCCACATGCTTCTCGGCAGAGCGGTCATGTCCTTCAGCGGGTCGACGCGCTTCGCCGTGGTGGCCATCCAGTTGTCGTAGGCCTTGATTGCGCCCTCCTGGCCCGACTTGACGAGATCGTGCTGCATCTTGCCCCACTCGTTCTTGAGCAGCTCCGGATCGGACGCGGCGATCGCGGGCGCGAGCCCGAGGTTCTCCGAATGATCGGAGACGACCAGAAAATCGAGCGGACGGCTGAGCCGGGCCGGCAGGCCGGTGCTCGAGGTGACCGTCTCGCCCCGGGCGAAGCGATAGGCCTCCTCGGGTCCCAGCGTGTTGCCGACCATGCCGGCGTCGGTCGAGTAGCTCGTGTGAAGATGTGTGTCGCCGAAGAACACGCGATTCGGAAAGTTCTGGCCCGGGTATGGTGAATACTTCGACTTGTCGATCTTGCGCGGCGGCGGCGCGTCGGCAGGTTGCGCGACAGCCGAGCCGGCAAGAAACATGAAAGCGCAGGCGGCGGCGACCCAGCGGCTGTCTTCGGTTACTTTCATGGACTCCTCCGAATGCCTACGACGAGGCCGTGGTGATCGGTGACCAGGCACAGATGAGGACGTAGACGTTGCCGTTCGGGACTCGCGCTTCAACATTCACGGACTCTGCGCTCATTTAGCATTGCTGCCCACCGGAAACTGCCCAAAACTGAGCATTGCCAGATGGCGAACACAATTTCCGAAGAGACCGGCGCCCTTGCCGAGCATGGTTGGCTCGCCTTCACGCCCGAAGAATTTCGCCATCGCGTGCTGCAGCGAGTTCGCATGCGCGAATTCGGGAAGGGCGAAGCGGTCTATCGCGCCGGAGATCCGCCCGGAGGTCTGTGGGCGGTGGTGCGAGGGGCTGTAGAAGTCGAGGTGCCATCGCACACTGGCGCGTCGCAGCTGGCGCACTTCGCCAGCCGGGGCTTCTGGTTTGGTGAAGGGCCACTCATCTATGAGCATCACCGACGGGTCGGCGTGGTTGCCGCGCGCCCGACGCTGATGGCGACGCTGCCGCTCAACGACTGTCACGCGATTCTCGAAGCCGACCCGCTGGCCTGGCGCTGGATCGCCCTGCTCGCCAGCATGACGACGGATCTCGCCATCGGGGTCGTTGCGGACTTGCTGCTGAACGACCCCGTGAAGCGGACCGCTGCCTTGCTGCTGCGGCTCGCAGGTGTCAGAAGCAAGGTATTCGTGTCAAAGACACCCGCCCCGGTCTATCTCAGCCAGGAGAAGATCGGCTTCCTGGTCAATCTCTCGCGCAACTCCGTCACGCCGATCCTGCACACGTTCGCCCAGCGAGGACTGATCGAGCTGAAGTACGGATCGATTCTGGTCACGGACGTCGAACGCCTTGCCGCCGAAACCACAGGCTAGGCTGGCCTTGTGAAAACTCGGCAGGTGGTGAGAGCCTTCCGCTCTCACCACCTGCGTCGGTGGCGCGTGATCGTCAGCGCAGCGCCTGCAGCTTGTCGTAGGTGGCCTTGTCCCACGTCGCGTCGGGGCCATTGTGCAGCTTGGCGGTCGCGTCGCGGAACGGCTTGCGGTCCACCTTCACGACGTCCTTGCCGCGCTTCGTGAATTCGGCGCCCAGCTTCTTCTCGATGTCGACGATCTCGCCGGTGGCGCGCACGGCGGCTTCCTTCAGCACGGCCTCGAAGGTCTTCTTGTCGGCGTCGGACAGCTTGTTCCACGTCGGCGCGCCGACAATGGTCAGCAGCGCGTCGGTGATGTGCCCGGTCAGCACGATGTGCTTCTGCACCTCGTAGAACTTCTTCGCGTCGATGGTCGGGAGAGGGTTTTCCTGCGCGTCCACGGTGCCGCTTTGCAGTGCCAGATACACCTCGGCAAAGGCGATAGGCGTCGGGTTCGCGCCCACCGCGCGCGGGAACATCGTGTACAGCGGTGCATCGGGCACGCGGATCTTCAGCCCCTTCATATCCTCGGGCTTGTTGATCGCGCGGTTCGACGTCACGTGACGCTCGCCGTAATAGGTGATCGCGACCACCTTGTTGCCGCCGCTCTTCTGCCGGTAGCCCTCTGCGAGCTCCGCAAACAGCGGGCTGGCCGCGAAGGTCTTCCAGTGGTCGAAGTCGCGGAACATGAACGGCGCGCCGCCGATGGCGAGCGGACCATAGGTGCGCCCGGCAAACAGCTGTCCGGTGTAGATGATGTCCACGGTGCCCAGCGTCAGGCCCTGGTTGATGTCGGTTTCCTTGCCCAGCGTGGACGCCGGGAAGACTTCCACCGTGTAGCGGTTGCTGGTCCGCTTGGCGATCTCGCCGGCCGCCCACAGCGCGGCCGTGTGATATGGCTCGCTGCTCTCGTAGACATGCGCGAACTTCAGCTTGGTCTGCGCGCCTGCGCCCATCGCCACCGCGGCCAGCGCCGCGCCTGCCACCCAGCGGACGAACCCCGCCGGGACCCTCGATACGCTGCTCGTTTTCATGTCTCCTCCTTGCAGGGTCGTCGCCTGTGATGTGGCGCTACATCGTCGCGCCGAGTTGCCACGGAACGAATTCGCTCTGGCCGTAGCCGAAGCTTTCGCTCTTGGTCTTTGTTCCGGATGCGGTGGCGAGGATCAGCTCGAACAGCCGCTCGCCCACCTGCTCGATGGTCGCGGTGCCGTCGGCGATGTCGCCACAGTTCAGATCGATATCGGCTTCCTGCCGCTGCCACAGCTCGGTGTTGGTGGCGAGCTTCAGCGACGGCGACGGCGCGCAGCCGTAGGCCGAGCCGCGGCCGGTGGTGAACACGATCATGTTGGCGCCGCCGGCCACCTGCCCGGTGGCCGACACCGGGTCGTAGCCTGGCGTGTCCATGTAGACGAAGCCGTGCGCGTCCACCGGCTGTGCGTACTCGTACACGTCGACGAGATTGGTGGTGCCGCCCTTGGCGACCGCGCCCAGCGACTTCTCCAGGATCGTCGTCAGCCCGCCTGCCTTGTTGCCCGGCGACGGGTTGTTGTTCATCTCGCCGTGATTGCGCGCGGTGTAGTCCTCCCACCACTTGATGCGCGCGATCAGCTTCTCACCCACGTCGCGCGACACCGCGCGCCGCGTCAGCAGATGCTCGGCGCCGTAGATCTCGGGCGTTTCGGACAGGATCGCGGTGCCGCCGTGCGCCACCAGCCGGTCCACCGCGTTGCCCAGCGCCGGATTGGCCGTGATGCCCGAATAGCCGTCGGAGCCGCCGCACTGCAGCCCCAGCATCAGGTGGCTCGCCGGTACCGGTTGCCGCATCACGCGGTCGGCCGCCGGCAGCATGTCGCGGACGATCGCGATACCGCGCTCGATGGCTTTCGCCGTGCCGCCTACGTCCTGCATGTTGTAGTGGGCGATGCGCTCGCTGTCGGCAAGGCCTTCCGCCCCGAACAGCGAGGTGATCTGGTTGGTCTCGCAGCCCAGCCCGACGAACACGACGGCCGCGACATTGGCGTGACGCGCATAGCCCGCCATCGTGCGTCTCAGCACCTGCACGCTCTCGCCCATGTCCATGCCGCAGCCGGTGCCGTGGGTCAGGGCGATGACGCCGTCGACGTTCGGATAGCCGGCCAGCGCGTCGGGAAAGATGTCGCGGCGAAACTGATCGGCGATGGCGCGCGACACCGTCGCCGAGCAGTTCACGCTGGACAGCACCGCGATGTAGTTGCGCGTTGCGACGCGACCATCGGGTCGCACGATACCCATGAAGGTGGCCGGATCCGGCGCCATCGCTGTTGGACGCACGTCCGCGCAGAACGCGTAGTCCCGATCGAACGCGCCGTGCTCGGCGCCGATGCCCAGATTGTGCAGATGCACGTGCTCGCCGGGCCGGATGTCGCGCGTCGCGAAGCCGATGATCTGGTTGTAGCGGCGCACCGGTTGACCCGCGGCGATCGCGCGCGTGGCGAGCTTGTGGCCGGGCGGCACCAGCCCGATGACCGTGACGTTCTCGCTGACGACGCGCGTACCGGCGACGAGTTGGCGCCGCGCGATGACCACGTCATCGGCCGGGTTGAGGCGTAGCACCAGTGAAACTTCCTGCAGCATCGTCTCCTCGCCTACAGGATCTTGCCGGGCAGCCACAGGCTGATCTGCGGAATATAAGTCACCAGCACCAGGCTGATCAGCAGCGGCACCAGCCACGGCAGGATCGCCATCGTGGTGCGTTCGATCGACAGCTTGGAGATCCGCGCCAGCACGAACAGCACCAGTCCCATCGGCGGATGCAGCAGGCCGATCATCAGGTTCAGCACCATGATCAGCCCGAAGTGCACCGGATCGATGCCGAGCTGATGAACGATGGGCAGCAGGATCGGCACCAGGATCGTGATCGCCGCGGTCGGCTCCAGGAAGCAGCCGACGAACAGCATCAGCAGATTGGCGAGCAGCAGGAACATCCACGGATCGTTGGTGAAGGCCAGGACCCAGGTGGCGATCATCTCTGTGGTGCGGGTGACCGTCAGCATCCAGCCGAAGATCGATGCGGCGGCCACGATCAGCAGCACGACGGACGTCGTTTCGATCGTGTCCATCGACACCTTGATCAGCATCTTCCAGTTCAGCGAATGGAACCAGAACAGGCCCAGGAACAGCGCCCATACACACGCGGCGATCGCGCCTTCGGTGGCGGTGAACACGCCCGCCGTCATGCCGCCGATCAACAGCACCGGCGTCATGATCGGCAGCACCGCGTTGAAGCGGAACACACGGTCGGCGACCAGCAGCGCGGCCAGCGCCGCGACGACGGTCGGTACCTGCGGCAGTTCCGCCTTCGTCGTCAGCGCCCAGATGATCACCGGGAACAGCGCGACCACCACCAGTTCGGCCAGCGCCTTGATGACGCGTATCCACTCAAAGGGGACGTCGCCGCCCCATTTGTTGCGGTGCGCGTAATAGGCGACCGTGAACATCATCAGCAGCGCCATGACCAGGCCCGGCAGGATGCCGGCCAGGAACAACGCGCCCACCGATACGTTGGCGAACATCGCATAGATGACAAACGGCAGCGACGGCGGAATGATCGGGCCCAGCGTCGCCGACGCCGCGGTCACGCCCACCGCGAATTCGGTGGCGTAGCCATGGTCCTTCATCGCCTTGATCTCGATGGTGCCCAGGCCGGCGGCATCGCCGATCGCCGTGCCCGACATGCCGGCGAAGATCACCGATCCCACGACGTTGACGTGTCCGAGCCCGCCGCGCAGCCAGCCCACCAGCGCCAGCGCGAAGTTGTAGATGCGATTGGTGATGCCGGCCGAGTTCATCAGATTGCCGGCGAGGATGAAGAACGGCACCGCGAGCAGCGGAAAAGAATCGATGCCGTTGACCATGCGGTGCACGACGACGAAGTCGGGCACGGTGCCGGTCGCCATGACGAAGACCAGCGACGAGCCGGCCATCGCGATGGCCACCGGAATACCGGTGCCCATCAGGCCGAGGAACAGCAACTTGAAGGCGCCGGGCCCCATCACATGCCCTCCGCCAGTTCGGGACGCTCCAGCACCGATGCGCCGCGCTGCCAGTTGCCCCACGCCACGCCCACCGCCCGCCACGTCATCAGCGCGAAGCCGACCAGCACCACCGAATACATCAGGCCGATCGGCAAGTCGATCACCGCCATGCGCTGGCCGCCGATGCGCTGCATCAGCAGCCACGTTAGCCAGGTCGCGTAACCGAAGAACGCGATACGCGCGACGTCCACCAGCGTGGAAACCACGCGCATCAGCGGCTTCGGCAGGATGCGGTAGAAGAAGTCCACGTGGATGTGGCTGTTTCTGCGCACCGATCCGGCGGAGCCGATGAACACCGCGCAGATCAGCAGGTAGCGCGCGATCTCTTCGGTCCACCCGGCCGAATCGTTCAGCGCGTAGCGCGTGAAGAACTGCAGGAACACCACACCGGCCAGCGCCCAGAAAAAGGCCAGTGCCGCCCAGTCCTCGATGCGATAGAAGCCCAGATCGATGGGCGCATCGTGCACGTCGAACTCGCCGCTCGCCGTCAGTACGTGTTCCTGTTCCTGCTGCGGGGGCCGCTCGGGTGGTGAGGTCGGCTGCATCGGTCTCCCTTGTGGCTTCATCGTTGTTCAGCGCGGAGCGCCGGCGCTCCAGCTGCGCTGGAAGCGCTTCGCGGCGGCGTCCATGTGCCGGCGCATGGCAGCCTTGGCGCCCACCACGTCGTGCGCTGCGATGGCCGTCATTACCGCTTGGTGTTCGGCGATTGCCGCCTCCCACAGCGCGGGGGTATCGAAGTGATGCTCAAGCCGTGTGAACAGCGGTCCGGCGCGCTGGTCCCACAGCGTGCGCACCGCCAGCGCCAGCGCGCTGTTCGCGCTGGCGTCGGCAATCTCCAAGTGGAACAGCCGGTCGTTGGCGAGTGGCATCAGCGAATGCCGCCGGTCACGCCGCATCGCCGCAAGCGCCCCCTGCATGCGCTTGATCTGCGCCGGCGTGGCGTGGCGCGCGGCCAGTCCCGCGCATTCGGATTCCAGCAGCCGCCGCGCGGTGATCAGCTCGAAGGGCCCGGAGTCGGCCGGCAGCGGCTCGACTCCCTTGGCCATCGGCTGCGTGACGTAGACCCCCGAGCCGACGCGCACTTCGACGTGGCCCTCGACTTCCAGCGCAATCAGCGCTTCGCGCACCGACGGGCGGCTGACGTTGAGCAGGCGAGCCAAGTCGCGTTCCGGCGGCAGGCGCTGACCAGGCCTGTACTCGCCGCGCTTGATCAGCCGCGCGATCTGCTCAGCGATGCGACGGTACAGACGCTGGGGTTCGACAGCCTTGATCGGCATGGCAGGGAATCGCGCTCCCGAAGTTGTAGCCGGCCGGCTGGACAGCCCGACACGCTGCCGCTTACACTGCCGCGCACTGGTCAAGTGGTCTGACCAATTGCGTGGCTAGCTTCACACGCGCTGCGCGCGGGTGTCAAGCTGCGGCACGGAGCTCCCGGGAGAAGAAGCGATGGCAGGCCGGTTGCAGGGCAAGTCGGCGCTGGTGACGGCAGCCGGCCAGGGCATGGGACGCGCCGCGGTACTCGCCTTCGCCCGCGAGGGCGCGCGGGTCATCGCCACCGATCTGAAGGCCGAGCTGCTGGCGACGCTGCCGGCCGGCGTCACTCCGCGCGCGCTCGACGTGCTCGACGATGCCGCGGTGCAGGCCTGCGTGGCCGAGGTCGGCGCGGTCGACATCCTGTTCAACTGCGCGGGCTACGTGCACCAGGGCTCGATCCTCGACTGTTCCATCGGCGACTGGGACTTCAGCTTCGATCTGAACGTGCGCAGCATGTTCGTGATGACGAAGGCGATGCTGCCGAAGATGATCGATGCCGGCGGCGGCGTGATCCTGAACATGGCCTCGGTGCTGGGCGCACACAAGGCCGCGCCGAACAGGCTTGCGTACGCGGCCAGCAAGGCCGCGGTGGCGGGCTTCACGCGCGCGCTGGCCATCGACCACGTCAGGCAGGGCATCCGCGTGAACTGCGTGTGCCCGGGCACCGTGGACACGCCGTCGCTGGGCGAACGCATCGCCGCGTTCGCCGATCCGGTGCAGGCGCGCAAGGATTTCGTCGCGCGCCAGCCGATGGGGCGCCTCGCGGTGGCCGAGGAGATCGCTGAGACCTTCGTCTACCTGGTATCGGACGAATCGTCGTTCATGACCGGCCAGGCGATCTTCGTCGACGGCGGCATGAGCCTCTGACTCTCAAAGGACGACCATGAAACTGCTGCGGTACGGCCCGGCGGGCTACGAAAAACCCGGACTGCTGGATGCAAGCGGCGCGATCCGCGACCTGTCGGGCGTGGTCGAACACGTGACCAGCCAGCACCTCGCGCCGAAGGAACTGGCGAAGCTCGCGAAGATCAAGGTCGATGCTCTGCCGCTGGTGACCGGCAGGCCGCGGCTGGGCGTGCCTTACCTTGGCATCAGCAAGTTCATCGCGATAGGTCTCAACTACGCGGACCACGCCGCCGAATCCGGCGTGCCGGTGCCGTCGGAGCCGATCATCTTCTCCAAGGCCACCACCTGCATCAACGGACCGAACGACGACATCGTCATCCCGCGCAACTCGACGAAGACCGACTGGGAAGTCGAGCTGGGCGTGGTCATCGGCACGAAGGCGCAGTACGTCGAGCAGGCGCAGGCGCTGCAGCACGTGGCCGGCTACTGCGTGATCAACGACGTGTCGGAGCGCAACTTCCAGCTCGAGCGCGGCAGCCAGTGGGACCGCGGCAAGGGCTGCGACACCTTCGGCCCCATCGGACCGTATCTGGTCACGCGCGACGAAGTGCCCGATCCGCAGGCGCTGGACATGTGGCTGGACGTCAACGGCCAGAAGATGCAGCGCGGCAACACGCGCACGATGGTCTTCGGCGTCGCGCACCTGGTGAGCTACGTCAGCCAGTTCATGACGCTGATGCCGGGCGACATCATCACGACAGGCACGCCGCCCGGCGTCGGCATGGGCATGAAGCCGCCGCGCTACCTGAAGCCCGGCGACGTGGTGACACTGGGCATCGCCGGGCTGGGCGAACAGCGGCAGGCCGTACGCGCGCACGCGTGAGCGCAGCGCCGGGCCGCCCCAGGCAAGCTCACACCGCAGCGCGCAGCGCGGAGGTACCCCGGTGAGCGAGCTGATGCGGCTGCGCCGCGTCGACGCCGACGCGCTTGCAGGCTGGGCGCGCCGGTGCCTGCTGGCGGCGAACGTCGGCGAGCAGCATGCGCAGACGGTGGCCGATGCGCTGGTGCAGACCAGCCTCTGGGGCATCGATTCGCACGGCATCGCGCGGCTCACGCACTACCTGGCGCGCATCCAGGCCGGCTCCATCGATCCGCGGCCGCACATCGCCGTTACCGACACCGGGCCGTGCACCGCGCAGATGCACGGCGGCCACGGCCTGGGCATCGTCGCGTGCTTCGCCGCGATGGACCATGCGCTGCAGCTCGCACGAGCCCATGGCGCCGGCATCGTCGGCATCGGCGAGAGTTCGCACTGCGGTGCGATAGGGCTGTATACGCGGCACGCAGCCGAGCAGGGGCTGATCGGCTTCGCGTTCACGCACGCCGACTCCATCGTCGCGCCGCACGGCGGCACGCAGAAGTTCCTCGGCACCAATCCACTGTCCATCGCGTTCCCGCAGGCCGGTGGCCCGCCGGTGTGCCTGGACATGGCGACCAGCTCGATTCCCTGGAACCGCGTGATGAACGCGCGGCGCGAGCATGCACCGCTGCCCGACGGCGTGGCGGTGGACGCGGCCGGCGCGACCACGCGCGACGCCGATGCCGCGGCCGCGTTGCTGCCACTGGGCGGCGCCGGTTACGGCCACAAGGGCTACGCGCTCGCGCTGATGATCGACCTGCTGTGCGGTCCGCTGAACGACATGCCGTTCGCCGATGCGATACCGGCGATGTTCGGCGATCTCACTGCACAGCGGCATCTAGGTTCGCTGGTGATGGCGCTGGACCCCGCGCGCTTCGCCGGCGGGCCGCAGCTTGCCGAGCGCGTGCGAGACGCGGTGGTGCGGCTGAGGGCGCAATCCGGCGACATCCAGTATCCGGGCGAGCCCGAGATCCGGCGCGAGGCAGAGCGGCGTGCTGCCGGCATCCCGATCGAGCCAGGACTGTGGGCGGACATGCAGCAGTGGTCGGAACGGCTCGCCGTGGCGCTGCCGGCCCTTCGCTGAAGAGGAGACCGACGATGATCGCTGACCTGAAGGACAAGGTGGTACTGGTGACAGGCGCCAGCAGCGGCATTGGCGCAGCGGTGGCGCGCGCCTTCGGCGCGAACGGCGCGCGCGTCGTCGTCCACTATCACTCGAGCGAGACGGCGGCGCGCGACGTGGCGGCCGCGGTGAAGGGCGCAGGCGGCGACGCGATCGCGCTGCGCGCCGATGCACGCGCGCCGGCCGAGCTGGTGAAGCTGATCGACGACAGCGCCGCCCACTTCGGCGGACTGGATGTCCTGATCAACAACGCCGGCGACCTCCTGGGCCGCCGGCCGGTGGCCGACAGTGACGATGCGCTGCTGCAGCAGCTTTTCGAGCTGAACATGCGGTCCGTGGTCGTCGCCAGCCGCGCGGCGATTCCGCACCTGCGTCGGCGCGGCCGCGGCAGCATCATCAACACCACGTCGATCGCCGCGCGCCACGGCGGCGGCCCAGGGTCGGTGCTGTATGCGTCGTCCAAGGGGTTCGTCAGCACCTTCACGCGCGGGCTGGCAAAGGAACTGGCACCTGAAGGCATCCGCGTGAACGCGGTGGCGCCGGGCGTCATCACGACGCCGCTGCAGGAGCGGCACACGACATCGGCGCAACTGGAAGCCTTCCGCGCAGCGGTACCGATGGGCCGGCTGGGTGTCGCCGACGAGTGCGCCGGTGCGTATCTGTATCTGGCGTCAGATGAACTGGCGGGCTACGTGACCGGCCAGGTGCTGGAGGTCAACGGCGGGCAGTTGATGCCCTGAACACGACATAGTGCGTGCAGACAGAAAGCACGGTCAGGCAGCGCAACAATTTAAGAAGATTAAGGCTACGTTGCGTCTCGCAGAAACTCGGCCACCGATGCTTCGACTGCCGCGACGTCCTCGGGCGGCGCCCCGGCGAAGCCGTGTCCGACGCCGGCAAGAGATATGAATCTGTGTTCGACACCGCAGTCGGCCAGCTTCGCAGCAAGCTGCACCGACTCGTCGTGCGGTACATCATTGTCTCGCGTCCCGTGCACGAGGATCGTCGGCGGGAAGGTTGTCGTGATGTTCCGCAACGGACAGTAAGGATCGAACCAGGATGGGTTCTTCCGGGGATCGTGCGCCGTCACCTCCGACAGCCAGAGTCCCTGCTGGCGGCAGTGCAGGTAGAAGATCGATCGGTCGATGCCGACAGCCGGGTCCTGTACGGCAGGCGCGGCGAGCGACGCCAGCGCGTCTGCCCGTGTCACCAGGTCCAGTGTCCTGTAGTGCGCGCTTGGATCGGCTTCCCAGGGCGCGGTGATGTCGCCGTAACCAAAGAACGACGCTATCGCCCTCGGACGCGGCTCGACCATGTAACCGGCCATCAGCGCCAGATAGGCGCCGGCGGATGCGCCGGCAATGACGATGCGATCCGGAGCGACGCCGAAGTCGGACGACCCGGTGCTGTGGAGCCAGCGCCAAGCGTCCCGGACGTCCTCGACGATTGAAGGCAGCCTGGCTTCCGGCGCGAGACGATGGTCGATCGAGGCGACGACAAAATCCTGCTTCAGGAGCGCGCGCAGCAGCGAGTCCCTTGGCGAGGCCTTGCGCGAGCCGAAGATCAAGCCTCCGCCGTGAATCCAGAGGACGGCGGGCCGGTTTGCGCCGGGCTGCGCGCCGATGACATCAACGGACAGACTCTGCCCGTCAACGATCTTGTAGATACGGGACTCGCGCCGCATCGGCGAGTCGTTGGTCGGATCCACGATGCTGGTCACAACCACCCCAACGGATGATTTGCAAGCGCCCGGCGAATCGTTGGAATTCCGGCTGCAGACCAGTTGGCGTTCAGCACTCGCATGACATCCATTCGCAAGAGCTTGCCGCGGTTGCGGTCAACGTTGAAGCTGCCGCAAACACCGCGCGACGGACCTGCGGCTCGCGTCGTCACGACCGCGCCCTCGCCTGCAGCGCCGCCTGCCCGCGTCGAAAGACCCGACGCGGCGAATGACGGCCTGCGCGAGTTGCTCGCAGCTTCGCTCTGGCCCATGATCGCGGCAGCATTTCGAGACGTCGAAGATGACGTCGAGGCACGCTTCCTCCATATCGACGATCTTCAGGTCGTGATTTCCCGTGCTCCCGCACGAGAACGTCCTGTCGGGCCCGAGGCGGAGCGGCGCGTAACTCTCGAAGTCTGGCCTCCCGCCGGCCCTCGCCTGCTGGAAGTCGAGTGGAGCGGCCGGCGGCCATACATCGTCCATCGACGCGAGGGCGATTGGCTGCCACGTCTCATTCGCGCGTCGCGTCAGTTCGAGTAGCCGGGACGCCCGCAGGTCAGCGCGTAGCTGAACTCGTCCATTGGTCTTCTTCGGCCATCGTCGATCGCAGGCGCGCCGCTTCAGCAGCTCCCGGGCGCGCGAGCACGCGTGCCCGGGCCGATGACGATCACTTCGGATTGATCTTCGTGATCTTGTTGCCCTGCAGGCCGAGGCCGGCCATCAGGCCTTTCTGGCTGAAGATGAACGCGTAGATGTCGTCCTTCATCGTCGTCGTTGTCGTCGTCTTGGCCTTGCCTTCATCCAGCACGACGATGCTCGGGCCGACGCCAACCTCGAAACCCTGGGCGCTGTCGAGCGACTTCAGTGCGCCGTCGTTCATGAAGAACATCGCGTAGCCGTACTGCTGCGCGCCGGCCTGCAGTCCGCTCGAAATGCCGGACGTGTTGTAGTAGGCCACGACCTTGCCGCCCTTGATCAAAGCGCCGTCGCCATACTGGCCGCCGATGCCGAGGCCGGCCTTGGTTATGGTCGGGAACACCAGGATCGCCTGCGCCTTGGCACCGATGGCCTTGGCGGCTGGAACCTTGGCATAGAGGTCTTGCAGCGCCTTGTTGGCGTTGCTGCTGATTTCGGCGGCTGACGCCGCCATCGCCGGAGCAGCCGGCACAAGAAGCAGCGCCGTGGCAGCGGCGAGCGCAGCTATCGCGCGCGGAAGTGCGCTATGCAGCAGAACTGAACGCATGGATGGTTCTCCCCGTATCTGGTTGGACGCGACGCGCTGGCCGGCGCGGCGCGCGTGCCATTGTCCTCCTGCCGGGCAATACTGCAATGCTGTCGGACGCGCGCGCGCCCGGCGGCGAAGGGTCGCGAGGTACGCGGAGGCCGTCAGCCGCAGGTAACGTCAGCCACGGGTAACAAATGGCCTCGTCGCAACGCCTCAACGAGCCGTTGCTTATACTGGTTTACTTCTCCACAATCGCAAACAACAAAAACTGAAAATTACCGGCAGGGGGAACTTGGCCCACGGGGCGCGCGAACGAAGTTTCGCGCGCGTCCGTTTCGGCAAACGCTAGCGGCTGCCACGGAGTTGGAATCGGCGGACAACTCGCCCGCAAGCCTGGACTGGAGTGGTAGTAGCGGCTTTCGCATAGCGGCTGTTGCACGCCGTTAGTGACTGCCTGCACATTCGCCGCGCCTGGAGTCATACCAACGTAAGGAGGGGAGTCGCATGAGAACGAAACAAAAATGGTGGCCTGTGTTACTTCTGGCAACGGTCCTGGCCCTGCCGTTTGCCGGGGCAACTCAGGCGCAGACGACCACCACCACTGACGTGCGCACGTTCGAGATCATCGCCGTCGATGGCAACAGCCTGGTCGTCCGCAACGAGAGTGGCACGCACGAGTACTCGGTACCGGATGACTTCCGTTTCACGGTCGACGGCCGCCAGTTGTCCGTGCAGGACCTGAAGCCCGGAATGAAGGGCACGGCGACCGTCACGACCAAGACGACGCTCACGCCGGTCACGGTGACCGAAGTCAAGGAGGGAACGGTTGTCAGCGCGACAAACTATTCGGCGATCGTGCGGTCTTCCGAAGGCGTCCGGCGCTTCACTCAGAACGAGCTCGACGACCGGGGGGTGCAGATCCTGAAGGAAGGACGCCTCATCCGCATCCGCGACCTGCGGCAGGGTGACAACATCACTGCCACGATCTTTTCCAAAGCGCCACCCGTGGTGCTGACGGAGACGGAAGTGCAAGCCACGCTGGCCCAGGCTACGCCCGCGGCCGCTGCACCGACGCAGACTGCCGCCGCCGCGCCACCGGCTGCGGCCCCGTCGGACAGTCCGGCGCCGGTCAAGGCCGCACCTCCGCCGCCGCCCGCACCTGAGGGAACGCCGTGGTTCTGGTACATCCTGATCGCGGTTGCCCTGGCGCTGCTGTGGTTCTTCATTGCGCGCAAGAAGGAGAAGCGCTGACAGAAAGCCGTAACGCGCTCCCGGGCGGCAGCACTGCGGGCGATGGAACGCTCGGGTGGTTGCCGCCCTGGCCCGCGCAACCAGTTCCCCGTGGTCTTCAGCGCGAGGTCCTAGCTCCCGATCACGCGGCGCGTGTGCCGCGCGATCATCAGCTCTTCGTTAGTCGGGACGACCCACGCGGTGGCGCGGCTGCCCGGCCGGCTGATGCAAGGGCCGCCGCGCGCATTTGCCGACTCGTCGAAGTCGACGCCAAGCCAGGCGGCTTCGCGGCAGACGCGTTCGCGCAGCTCGGCGCTGTTTTCGCCGATGCCCGCGGTGAACACGACTGCGTCGAGCCCTCCGAGGGCCGCGGCGAGTGAGCCGAGCTCGCGGCCGATCCGGTAGACGTACAGGTCGATCGCTTCCTTCGCTGCCGGCTCGCTGCTCGCCAGCAGCGTGCGCATGTCGCTCGAGATGCCCGACACGCCGAGCAGTCCGGACTGCTGGTAGATGAGCTTCTCGACTGCGCGCGCGTCCATCTTCATCTCGTCCAGCAGATACAGGATCACGCCGGGATCGAGGGTCCCGCAGCGCGTTCCCATCGGCAGCCCATCCACCGCGGTGAAACCCATCGTGCTGGCGACACTTCGCCCGCCCGCCATCGCGCACATGCTGGAGCCGTTGCCGAGGTGCAGCACCACGGTCTTGCCGCGGGCCGCACGCTCGTCGTGCTGCGGCAGCATCTGCGACACGTATTCGTACGAGAGGCCGTGGAATCCGTACCGACGCACGCCGCGCTCGGTGATTGCCCTGGGCAGCGCGAATGCCTGTGCCACGGGCGGCACGCTGCTGTGGAAAGCCGTGTCGAAGCACGCCACTTGCGGCAGCTCGGGGGAGCGCTGAAGCACGGCCTTGATCGGCGCCAGATTGTGCGGCTGGTGCAGCGGCGCGAGCGGTATGTACTTTTCGAGTGCCGCAACGACCGTCGCATCGAGTCGGACGGGCTGCGTGTATTCGAGTCCGCCGTGCACGACGCGGTGACCGATACCGACCAGGCCGTATGCCGAAAACTCCGCACGCAGGAAGGCGACCAGGTGGTCGAGCGCGCCTTCGTGACCGAGCCTGGCTCCTTCGCCCCATGCCTTCTCGCCCAGCAGCTTGCCCGCGTCGTCTTTCGCAACGAAGCGGGGCGCCGTGTACAGACCCTCGGCCTGCCCGCGCGCGATCAGGTCCAGATCCTTGCCGCGCTCGGCGAAAACCGAGAACTTGAGACTCGACGAGCCCGCGTTCAGTACGGCGATGGCGCCATACATTCAGGCCACCGCCTTGGCTGCCTGCTCGCGCCGTACGCTGGCCACCAGCACCGCGACGGCGCACGAGGCGAGCCGCGTCATCACCGAATCTGCGCGGCTCGTGAGAATGATCGGTACGCGCGCGCCGAGCACGATGCCGGCTGCATCCGCTCCCGCCAGGAAAGTCAGGCTCTTCGCGAGCATGTTGCCGGCCTCCAGATCGGGCACCACCAGTACGTTGGCGCGCCCGGCCACCGGCGAATTGATCTTCTTGATCGCCTTGGACTCGAGACTGATCGCGTTGTCGAGCGCAAGCGGGCCATCGAGGATGGCACCGGTGATCTGACCGCGATCGGCCATCTTGCACAGCGCGCCGGCTTCCACCGTCGACGGCACGCTGGGGTTCACGGTCTCCATCGCCGACAGGATCGCCACCCGAACCTCGGGATAACGCAGCGCGTGCGCGAGCTCGATCGCGTTCTGGATGATGTCGACCTTTTCCACCATCGTCGGCGCGATGTTGACCGCCGCGTCGGTCACGATCAGCGTCTCGGGGTAGCTCGGCACGTCCATCACGAAGCAATGGCTGACGCGGCGCGCCGTGCGCAGCCCGGTCTCGCGCTTGACTACTGCGCCCATCAGTTCATCAGTGTGCAGGCTGCCCTTCATCAGCGCCTCGGCCTTGCCCTCGCGCACCAGTTCGACCGCCCTCTCGGCGGAAGCCTGGCTGTGCGGCGTATCGACGATCGGATACGCGGCGATGTCGATGTTGTGCTCGCGTGCGACCGCCTCGATGCGCGCGCGCGGGCCGATCAGGATCGGCGCGATCAACCCCATGTTCGCCGCGTCGATCGCACCGCGCAGCGAACTTTCGTCGCAGGGGTGGGCGACCGCCGTCGGCGTCGGCGGCAATGCCTTGCAGGCATCGATCAGCTTCTGGTACTTGTCGTGTTTGCGTTCCATGATCTCTTTCGTCGAGTGCGCCGCCATCACCGGCCCTTGCGCCGCGTCGCGGCGGCCGGCTTGCGCGCCACTTTGCGGGCCCGGCCCCGGACCGGCTTCACGTGCAGCGTTTCGCCGATGTTCTCGAGCATCGCGAGCTGCTGGGTCGTGGGCTCGATGCGCCGCATCCGTTTGTCGGCCAGAAGCTGGCGGACCAGCGTCACCAGCCGCTCGCGATCGCCCTGTCTGGAGAGCAGCTTCGGCAGCGTTGCGACCGCCTTCTCGGGTTCGTAGCGGACGATGATGTCCTGCTCGCCCCGGATGCGCCGCCACTGATCGGGTTCGACGTCGGGCAGCAGGTGACGGTACTCGGCAGTGAGCTCGTGCTTCGCTGCAAGCCGTGCCAGCGGCAGCGGCGCCCCGCGCCGTGCGATCAGCGCGCCGACGCGCGCCAGCGCTTCCGCGTAGCCGCCCTCCTCGATCGATGCCAGCGCCTCCTGCACGAACGGCAGCTCGCGCGGCTCGACCGCGCCGGCCACAGCACCCCCTTCCGCCTCGTGCTTGTCCGCGAGGTAGAGCGAGAACACGCTGCCGTAGGTCTGGAAGAACGCCGCCTCGCTGGTCGCGTCGCGCATCTCGCGGTAGAAGTCGAGCGATGCGCTGATTGCATCGGACATCATCTTCTCGACGGCCCGGTTGGGATTGTCTTCGTCGACCCGCTGCCGCTGTACCTTGACCGCCTGCGCCGCCGGGCCGACCCACGCGAGCCACGGATTGCTGTCAGAGAACGCCCAGCGCTGGGAGCGCAGCGGATGCAACTGACGCGAGATCTTCGCGGTGACCTCGTTGCCCAGCGACTGGACGAACGGCTGCGCGAAGAGTTCGTAGGCGCGTTGGTTGAATTCCGACACCGCCGCAACGGCCTCGAACGGTTTCTCGTCGGCGCGCTGGAGGCGGTTCAGGCGCGCGATGATTTCCTCGAGTTGATGCTCGATGAACTCGACTTCGTATTCGATCTTGCCGCCGCGCTCCTTCACCTCGTGGATGCGCATCCCGTACAGCCCCGGCGGCAGCGACTCGATCGACTTCAGCACCGAGACGATCTGCGCATGCTCCTTCTTCGCCACCTTGCCGGACACGAAGATGCCCAGATGGCCGATGTCCTGGTGCAGCAGCCCGACGATCACCTGCCCGCGCGCCTTGATCTCGTCGGTCGAGCCGTAGACATCGGCGACCCAGTTGAACGCCTGCTGCGGCGGCGTGATGTTGTCGCCCATCGACGCGAACAGGACGATCGGCGCCCTGATGTCGCGCAGGTCGAAGGCCTTGCCGTTTCCGGACTGGGTAGTGCCCGACCACAGCTTGTTGCCGACGAAGAGGTTCTTCGTGATCCACTCGATCTCTTCGCGGTTCATCAGGTAGAAGCCGCCCCACCACCGCTCGAACTCGAGGAAGCGCGGCGGCTCCGTGTCGATGTTCCGGTACAGGTGGTAGTACTTGTCCCAGAACGTGTTGGCCGGATTCAGGCTCTCGAAGTTCTCGACCAGGTAGGCGCCGTCGAAGATGCCGCCGCCCATGTCGGCCGCGAACGACGACAACCAGGTGCCGCCCAGCATGCCGCCGGCGTAGCGCATCGGGTTGTCGCCGGCGCCCTCCTGGAACGCGCCACCCCAATACGACATCGGCGCGCCGTTGATGACGATCGGTCCGGTGTCCGCCGGGTCCGACGCGGCCAGCATCATCGCGGCCCAGCCACCTTGACAGTTGCCGACGATGGCCGGCTTCGGGCTCGCCGGATGCAGCTCGCGCACCTTCTTCACGAACTGCTGCTCGGCCTCGCAGACGTGGAGCAGCGTCTGACCCGGTTCGGGATCGCGGAAGAAGATCACGAAGTAGACCGGGTGGCCTTCGCGCAGCGCGACGCCCACCTGCGAGTCGTCCTTGAAGCCGCCGATCCCCGGGCCGTGTCCGGCGCGCGGATCGATGATCACGTAGGGCCGCCGGGTGGGATCGATCTTCACGTCATCGGGCGGGATGATCCGCACCAGCGCGTAGTTCACCGGTTGGGCCAGCTTGCGCCCGTCGACGACCGTCTCGTAGTCGAAATGCAGCAGCGGTGGCAGTCCTTCGCGATTGTGCTCGACGAAGTTGTTGCCGCGCTCGCGCAGCGTGTCCAGGAACAGGATCGAGCGCTGGGCGACGTCCGTTGCGTATGAGAACCACTGCGACCAGACGTCAACCGGCGTGACCGGCTTGGCGGGGAGGTCTGCGGCGCACTTGGCGTAGGCGGCGGAGAGCCGTTCCCTGAAGTGATCCTGTGCGAGCTTGGTCCGCTTCTGGTAGAGCTGCGCGACCTTGGTGGCAATGTCCTGGCTTCGAGCAACCTGTTTGACTGTGTCCATGTGCGGATCTTTGGTAGGGGCAATGCGGATGGCATGGCATTGTGCCCGAGAGGAGCAGCCATGCCGGACAAGCCGAAGAAGGCGGCCGCCGTGCAGCCGACGATTCCGAAGGAATCGATTGATCAGTTCGTGAGAAGTCTCATTCCTTCACCGCACCCGTCATGCCCGACACATAGTGCTCGACGAAGAACGAATACAGGATCGCGACCGGCAGCGAACCGAACAGCGCACCCGCCATCAGTGCACCCCAGTGATACACGTCGCCTTCCACCAGTTCGGTGATCACACCCACCGGCACCGTCTTCACCTCCGACGACGACACGAAGGTCAGCGCGTAGATGAATTCGTTCCATGACAGCGTGAACGCGAAGATGCCGGCCGAGATCAGTCCCGGCACCGCCAGCGGCAGCACGATCTTCACTAGGATCTGCATGCGGCTCGCGCCGTCGATCAGCGCGCACTCCTCCAGCTCGTAAGGAATGGAGCGGAAGTAACCCATCAGCAGCCACGTGCAGAAGGGGATCAGGAATGTCGGATAGGTCAGAATCAGCGCCAGCCGCGTGTCGAACAACTGGAACTTGAAGATGATCGCCGCCAGCGGGATAAAGAGGATTGAAGGCGGCACCAGGTACGCGAGAAAGATGCTCATGCCCACGTAGCGCGAGCCGCGAAAGCGCAGCCGCTCGATGGCGTAGGCCGCGAGCACGCTGCAGAACAGCGACAGCAGCGTCGCGACCACCGACACCAGTATCGTGTTCCACAGCCAGTCCGGATAGGCGGTGTCGAACAGCAGCTTGCGGATGTGCGCCAGCGTCGGATTCACGACCCAGAACGGATTGCCTTCGCGCGACAGCAGTTCCTCGTTCGGCTTGAAGGTGGTGATGGCCATCCAGTAGAACGGAAACAGCAGCACGAACAGGAACACGGCCAGCGGCAGGTACACGGTGACCAGCCGCCGCGGTGCAGTGTCCAGATACCGCATGCCCTGCGAATCGGCCGTCGCGTCGGCCGTGGTCAGCGGCACTTCCTCGGTGCGGCTCATTGGGAAGCCTCCGTGCTTCGCACTGCGGCAAGTACCTTCGTGCTCATTTGTCCTGCCCTCCCTGCTGCCAGGCGCGGCGTTGCAGCCCGAAGTACGAGAACAGGATCGCCGCGAGCAGGAACGGCACCATCGCCGTGGCCAGCGCCGCGCCCTCGCCCAGCGAGCCGCCGGGGATCGCGCGCTGGAACGACAGCGTGGCCATCAGGTGCGTCGCGTTCAGCGGACCGCCGCGCGTTAGAACATAGATCAGCTGGAAGTCGGTGAAGGTGAACAGCACCGAGAACGTCATCACCACGGCAATGATCGGCGTCAGCAGCGGCAGCGTCACGTAGCGGAACTTCTGCCAGTCGTTGGCGCCGTCCAGGCTCGCGGCCTCGTAGTACGACGGCGAGATCGTCTGCAACCCCGCCAACAGGCAGATCGCGACGAAGGGCACGCCGCGCCAGATGTTGGCGGCGATCACCGAAAAGCGCGCGAGCCACGGATCGCCGAGGAAATCGATGTAGCGGTCGATCCAGCCCAGCTTCATCAGCGTCCAGCTGATGATCGAAAACTGCGCATCGTAGATCCACCAGAACGCGATCGCCGACAGCGCGGTGGGCACGATGAACGGCAGCAGCACGATCGCGCGGATGAAGGCCTTGAACGGCAGGTGCTTGTTCAGTAGCAGCGCAAGCCACAGGCCCAGCACAAACTTCACGATGCTGGCGACCACCGTATAAAAAATCGTGTTGAACACCGACAGCTGCGTGACGGCGTCGCCCCACAGGAAGATGAAATTCTCCAGCCCGATCCACTCTCCGTCACGGCCGATCTTCGTGTCGGTGAAGCCCAGCCAGGTGCCCAACCCCAGCGGATACGTCAGGAACAGCAGCAATATCACCGCCGCCGGCAGCATGAACATCAGCCCCAGCGCATTGCGGTTGTCAAAGATCCGACTGATCACAGCCCCGTCCCGTCGTCACCCGCGCAAGCGCCAGCGCAGCGCCCGGCCCGGTGAGCGGCGCGCCAGCGTCCGCTCGACCGGGCCGAGATATTCCGGCGCGTAGCGTCCTGGAATATCAGACCTTGTAATACCGTTCGGCCCGCTTCTGCGCGCGCTCCGCGGCCTCCTTCGGTGTCTTCGACCCTGACGCCGCTTCCGCCATCATGTTGACGATGATGAAGTCCGCCAGCGCCCCGGCCGACGCATAACCCATCTTCCCGGCATGCCCGCTGGGCAGCATGTTCTTCATCGAGTTGCGATACGGCGTGATCTTCGGATCCGACGTCCAGATCGGATTCTTCTCGAAGTACGTGAGCGCCGGCGCGACGTAGCCGATCGACGCCTGCACCCACGGGTCCATCTGCTCGGCTTCCATCATGAAGCGCAGGAACTCCTTGGCCGCCTTCGGGTACTTCGTGTACTTGAAGATCATCTGGTTGAAGAACAGCTGGAACTCGGTGGGCTGCCCCACCGGGCCGATCGGCATGTTCGCGTGATTGATGTCCTTGGCCATCTCCGCGAGCTTCGGGTCCTTCGACGTCTTGGCCGCGAAGTACACGGAGATGCCGTTGTTGGTCAGCGAGATCTGGCCGTCGAGGAACGCCTTGTTGTTATTCGGGTCCAGCCACGACAGCGTGCCGGGCACGAAAGTCTGGTAAAGCTCCTTCGAATACTCCAGCGCGCGGATGGTCTCCGGGCTGTCGATGACGACCTTGTTGTCCTTGTCGACCAGCTTGCCGCCGAAGGCCCACACCAGCCATTGCACCCAGGTGTTGGCGTCGCCGGTGGCGTTGCCCAGCGCGAAGCCCGGCGGCGTGCCCTTGTCCTTCAGCGCCTTGCACAGCTTCAGGAAGCCGTCCGTGTCCTTCGGGAAGGTGTCGAAGCCGGCGGCCTTCATGTGGCTTTCGCGGTAGACCATCGCGACGCCGGCCACGCCCAGCGGCACGCCGATCCAGTTCTTGCCGTTGGGTCGCAGGTACGGGTCGCACACCGGATAGAAGCCGCCGTACTTCTTGCCCAGGTACGTGCACAGATCTGTGACGTCCAGTAGTTTCTCGGGATAGAGGTTGGCGTCGTCGTTGGTCGACAGGATGATGTCGGGCCCGGCGCCGGTATTGGCCGCTACGGCCGCCTTGGGCCGCACGTCCTCCCAGCCCTCGGCATCGACGCGCACTTCAACGCCGAACTTCTCCGTGAACTTCTTGACGTTGGCCATGTACTGGTCTTCGTCGCCCTGCACGAAGCGCTTCCAGCGCAGCACGCGCAGCCGCGCGCCCTTCTCGGGCGTGTTGCTCCACTGCGCACTGGCGTCCTTGACCCAGATGAACGGTCCGGCCGCGGCAGCCGCCACGCCCGCCGAGGTCTTCAGAAACTCGCGCCGCTTCAGACTTCTCATGTGCTCCTCCTTCGGTGGTCGGCTCACTGCGTCAAGCCGGGTGGGATCGAGCCGCAAGGCGCTTGCCGCTCGCGGTATCGAAAAGATGCGCGCGTGCCGAATCCGGCACCAGCGTGATGCGGTCGCCGGCCGCCACCTGCGTGCGATCGCGCAGGGTCGCGGTCACGTCCTGATCGACGAATCGGCAGTAGATCTGCGTGTCGGCGCCGGTAGGCTCGACGACGATGACCTCGGCGCTGAGTCCCGCACCGCTGCCGATCGAGCAGTGCTCGGGACGGATGCCGTACAGCACCGGCTGGCCGTCCTGCGCCGGCGTGTCCTGCCGCAGCGGCAGCCGGTCGCCGTTGGCGAACGCGGCGTCCAGGCCGCTGCCGTTGCGCGTCACCGTCGCCGGCAGCAGGTTCATCGCCGGCGAACCGATGAAGCCCGCGACGAAGGTATTGGCCGGCTGGTCGTACAGGTCCAGCGGCCCGCCGGTCTGCTCGACGATGCCGTCCTTCATCACGACGATCTTGTCGGCCATCGTCATCGCCTCGATCTGGTCGTGCGTGACGTAGACGGACGTGGTCTTCAGCCGCTGGTGCAACTCCTTGATCTCGGTGCGCATCTGGACCCGGAGCTTGGCATCGAGGTTCGACAGCGGCTCGTCGAACAGGAAGACCTGCGGGTCGCGCACGATCGCGCGGCCCATCGCCACGCGCTGGCGCTGTCCGCCCGACAGCTGCCGCGGATAGCGGTCCAGCAGTTTCCCCAGCCCGAGGATGTCGGCCGCGCGCGCGATGCGCTGGTCGATAGTCGCCTTGTCGGCGTGGGCCAGCCGCATGCTGAACGACATGTTGTCGCGCACCGTCATGTGCGGATACAGCGCGTAGTTCTGGAACACCATCGCGATGTCGCGCTCCTTGGGAGGCACGCGATTGACGACGCGATCGCCGATGAGGATCTCGCCTTCGCTGATCTCCTCCAGCCCGGCGATCATGCGCAGCAGCGTGGTCTTGCCGCAGCCCGACGGGCCGACCAGCACCGCGAACTCGCCGTCGGCGATATCGATGTTCACGCCGTGGATCACCTGCGTCGCGCCGAAACGCTTCGCCACGCCGCGTATTGCGACTCGCGCCATCGCCGTCTGTCTCCTGGCGCGGCGTCCGTGCGCCGCGCTTGTCGGTGCTGCGGTGTACTGACTACGCTGCGGGGATCTTCGTCCCCTGCACGACGGGATAAGTCGGGCGTCCCGTCGTCGCCCATTGCACGATGTTCAGCGCCGCCTTGCGGCGCAGTTCGATCTCTGCCTCGCTGGAATAGAACGCCGCGTGCGGCGTCAGCAACGCGCGCGGATGCCGCACCAGCGGATGGTCGGCGGCCGGCGGCTCGGCCGGCAGCACGTCCAGCGCCGCGCCGTCGAGTTGACCGGAGTCCAGCGCCGGCACCAACGCATCGACATCGACGATCGCCCCGCGCGCCGTGTTCACCAGGAAGCTGCCGCGCTTCATGCGCGTCAGCAGCGCGCTGCCGACCATGCCGCGGGTCTCGTCGTTCAGCGGCAGGTGCAGCGACACCAGGTCGGCACGCTCGAACAACTGCTCCAGGCCAACCCGCTCGACATACGCCGGAAAGTCGCCGTCGATGATGTACGGATCGCAGGCGATCACGCTCTCGAAGCAGTTGCGCGCCAGGTGCGCGAAGCGCTTGCCGATGCGGCCCAGGCCCAGGATGCCGACCGTCATGCGGTCGGCGCGCCGTATCGTGCCCGCCGACAGGTAGCTCCAGCGGCCGGCGCGCACGTCGCGGTCGTAGATCGCCAGGTGGCGCAGCAGCGCCAGCGACATCGCCAGCGCATGCGTGGCGACTTCGCCGACGCCGTAGTCCGGCGAGTTGGCAACCCACACGCCATGCCGCGCACAGGCGGCCGTGTCCACCGTGTCGTAGCCCGCGCCGTAGCGGCTGACGATGCCGACGCGCGGCAACGCGCCCAGCACGCGATCGGTGACCGGTGCGTACTGCAGCAGCAGCGCATCGCAGTCGCGCGCGGCGGCGATCAGATCGTCCTCGCTGCGGCACTGCGCGTCGGCCAGTTCGACGCCGGCATCGCGGAAGATGCCGCGCTCGAGTTCGAGCTCGGGAAAGTCGTAGTCGGTGACCAGCACCTTCATCGCGTACCCCGGCGACGCCAGCAGCCGGCCTCGTGATCGTCGACCATGCCGGTGGCCTGCATGAACGCGTAGCAGATCGTCGGTCCGACGAACTTGCAGCCGCGCTGCGCGAGCGCCTTGCTCATCGCCTCCGACTCGGGCGTGCGCGCTGGCACCTTGCGGTAGTCGGTCCAATGGTTGACCTTTGGCTTGCCGCCGACGAAGGACCACAGGAAGCGGTCCAGCGATCCGTGCTCGTCGCGGATCTTCAGCACGGCCTTCGCGTTGAGCACCGCGGACCCGACCTTCGCGCGGTTGCGCACGATGCCCGGGTTGTTCAGCAGCCGCTCGATACGCGCCGGCGTGAAACGCGCGATGCGTTCGGCGTCGAAGTCCTCGAAGGCTTCACGATAGGCGTCGCGCTTGCGCAGGATCGTGATCCACGAGAGCCCCGCCTGCGCGCCCTCGAGCACCAGCATCTCGTACAGGTGGCGGTCGTCGTGCGACGGCACGCCCCACTCGTCGTCGTGATAAGCGACGTACAGCGGATCGGTGCCGGCCCAGCCGCAGCGTGCCTTCGCAGCACGTCCCGCTCCGGCCTGCGTCGCGCGTTCCACTAAAAGCCTCCGGGCTGCGCCCTGCGGCGCAGTCTGCTTGGGGCGGCCCGGCGCGGCACTAGTGGTTGTCCTTGGGAACTGCGGAGCCGCTGCAGCCGACCAGGAAGTCGAGGTCGGCGCCCTTGTCGGCCTGCTGCACGTGGTCGAAGTACAGCCGGGTATAGCCGCGCGCCATCGGCGCGGCCGGCGGCTGCCACTCGGCGCGCCGCCGCGCGAGCTCGGCGTCACCGACATCCAGGTGCAGCCGGCGCCGCTCCACGTCGAGCTCGATGATGTCGCCGTTGCGCACCAGCGCCAGCGTGCCGCCGGCGGCGGCCTCGGGTGCTGCGTGCAGCACGACGGTGCCGTAGGCGGTGCCGCTCATGCGCGCGTCGGAAATGCGCACCATGTCGGTGACGCCCTGCTTCACCAGCCGGGCGGGGATCGGCATGTTGCCTACCTCGGCCATGCCCGGATAGCCGCGCGGCCCGCAGTTCTTCAGTACCAGGATGTCGTCGGCGTTCACGTCGAGGGACTCATCCTCGACCCGCGCATGCATGTCGGCGCTGTCTTCGAAGACAACGGCGCGGCCCCGGTGCTTCATCAGCGCGGGCGTGGCCGCCGAAGGCTTGATGACGGCGCCGTCGGGCGCGAGGTTGCCGCGCAGCACCGCGATGCCCGCCCTGGCCTTGAACGGATCGGCCAGCGGGCGGATCACGCGCTTGCCTCCTTCGAGATCCCAGCGCGGCGCGTCCTTCACGTTGTCCCACATCGTGCGACCGTTGACCGTCAGCGCGTCGCGGTTCAGCACGTCGCCCAGTTCGCGCAACACCGCCGGCAGCCCCCCCGCGTAATAGAAATCCTCCATCAGGTAGCGGCCCGACGGCTGCAGATCCACCAGACACGGCAGGTCGTGGCCGAAGCGATCCCAGTCGTCCAGCGCGAGCTGCACGCCGGCGCGGCCGGCCAACGCCAGCAGGTGCACGACTGCATTGGTGGAGCCGCCGATCGCAGCGTTCGCGCGTATGGCATTTTCAAAGGCCGCGCGCGTCAGGATCTGCGACATCGAGAGATCCTCCTCGACCATCTGCACGATGCGCCGCCCGGCCATGCGCGCCAGCACGTTGCGGCGCCCGTCCACCGCCGGGATCGCTGCGTTGCCGGGCAGGCCCATGCCGAGGGCCTCGACCATGCTCGCCATCGTCGACGCGGTTCCCATCGTCATGCAGTGGCCGTGCGAGCGGTGCATGCAGCTTTCGGCCTCGAAGAAGTCGGCCTGCGACATGGTGCCGGCACGCACCGCCTCGCTCATCTGCCACACGCCGGTACCCGAGCCCAGCTCGCCGCCGCGGAACTTGCCCGACAGCATCGGGCCGCCCGACACGCCGATGGTGGGCAGGTCGACGCTGGCCGCGCCCATCAGCAGCGCGGGCGTGGTCTTGTCGCACCCCATCAACAGAACGACACCGTCCAGCGGGTTCGCGCGAATGGATTCTTCGACGTCCATGCTGACCAGGTTGCGGAACAGCATGGTCGTCGGCCGCATCAGCGTCTCGCCCAGCGACATCACCGGGAACTCGAGCGGGAAGCCGCCTGCGTCCAGCACGCCCTGCTTCACGTGTTCGGCCAGCACGCGGAAGTGCGTATTGCACGGCGTCAGTTCCGACCAGGTGTTGCAGATGCCGATGACCGGCCGCCCGTCGAACTGGTCGTGCGGAATGCCGCGGTTCTTGGTCCACGAACGGTAGATGAAGCCTTCGCGGTCGAGGCGGCCAAACCACTGCTGGCTGCGGCGGGGCTTGCGGGACATGGCGGGGGCCGGCGGGAAAGTGCGAGCGAGTGTATCCAGCGAAGCGTCCGGGGGTCAACGGAAATCGGTCAGGTGGTCTGACCAATTTTTGCCGCGCGGGATATAGTCGCGGCGACTGACTTGGAGGGGACGGGCGATGAATCAACTCGACATGAAGGGCCGCGCAGTCATCGTCACCGGCGGTGCGGCCGGCATCGGGTTTGCGATCGCGCAGCGGCTGGCCGCGTCGGGAGCGCGCGTCAGCCTGTGGGACCGCGACGGCGACGCGCTGACGCGTGCTGCGGCTGCGCTCGGCGCGAATACGCACTTCGCCGTCGTGGACGTCACGCAGGAGCAGCAGGTGGCGGCCGCCTGCGATGCATCGGTGGCCGCGCTGCAGCGCATCGACGCGCTGGTGTGCAGCGCCGGCATCACCGGACCGAACACGACGGTGGAGCAGTACTCGCCGGCCGCGTGGCGCGAAGTGCTGGACATCAACCTGACGGGGCTTTTCCTCTGCAACCGCGCGGTGATCCCGCACATGCGGGGCAACGACTACGGCCGCATCGTCAACATCGCGTCGATCGCCGGCAAGGAGGGCAACCCCAACGCCAGCGCGTACAGCGCGTCGAAGGCGGGCGTCATCGCGCTGACCAAGTCGCTGGGCAAGGAGCTGGCGACCACCGGCATCCGCGTGAACTGCGTGACGCCCGCGGCAGTGAAGACCGGCATGTTCGCGCAGATGACGCAGAGCCACATCGACTTCATGCTGTCGAAGATCCCGATGGGACGCTTCGGCGAAGTGACCGAGATCGCGGCGCTGGTCGCGTGGCTGGCCACCGAGGACTGCTCTTTCTCCACCGGCGCGGTGTTCGACCTGTCGGGCGGCCGCGCGGTCTACTGATGGATGTCGTCGCGCGCTACGCCGCAGCGGAACTGAATGCGGCGGCGGTTGCGCTGCTCGCCGCCGCCGGCATGGAAGCGGCGATGGCGCAGGACGTCGCCGACGTGCTGGTCGAAGGCGACCTGCTCGGTCACGATACGCATGGCCTGGCGCTGCTGGCGCCGTACCTGACGGAGCTGGAATCCGGCTCGATGCGCACGCAGGGCACGTATCGCGTGGTCAGCGAGCGCGCGGCCACCGCGCTATGGGACGGCGCGCGCCTGCCCGGCCCGTGGCTGACGCGGCGCGCGATAGACGCCGCCGTCGAACGCGCACAGCAGTGCGGCTGTGGCACCGTGGTCATCCGCCGCAGCCATCACATCGCCTGCCTGGCCGCGTACCTGACGCGTGCCACCGACCGCGGTTTCGCGCTGCTGCTGAGCTGCTCCGATCCCAACGCCGCCAGCATCGCGCCCCACGGCGGGCTCGCGCCGGTATTCACGCCGGATCCGCTGGCCTTCGGTGTGCCGACCTCCGGCGACCCGGTGCTGATCGACCTGTCGGCGTCGCTGACCACCAACGGCATGACCGCACGACTGCACAAGCACGGCCGGCGCCTTGCGCATCCGTGGCTGCTGGATGCCACGGGTCGCGCGACCGACGACCCCGCCGTGCTGTTCACCGAACCCAGGGGGACGATCCTGCCCACTGGCGGCATCGATGCCGGACACAAGGGTTATGCGTTGGCGCTCATCGTCGAGATGCTGACCGGGGCGCTGGCCGGTCAAGGCCGCGCGGACCCGCGCGAGGGCTGGGGGGCGACGGTGTTCGTCCAGGCCATCGATCCCGCCGCCTTCGGCGGTAGCACGGCCTTCGAGCGCCAGGCCGACTGGCTGGTGGCCGCCTGCCGCAGCAGCCCGCCGCGACCGGGCGTGGCTGCCGTGCGGTTACCGGGACAACGGGGACTGGAACTGAAGCGCGATCAGTTGCAGCGCGGTATCGCGCTGCAGGCCGACATCATGCCGGCGCTTGCGCCGTGGCGCGACAAACTGAAGGTGGCGTTGCCGCAGCCGCTGCCGGGCACCTCGTAGAGGCGCGGTCAGCAGCTGCGTGTTGTCGGAAGCTCGTCGCGCGATACGCGATGGCGAGGACGTGAATCACAGACGTTGCCAACGGAAAGCCTCCGCGCTGCGGCGTTGAGCGCCTCCGGAACGGCCGCACGGCGCTCAGTTCTGCTGCGGCGCCGTGACCGTCACGCGCTCCAGCGCGACCACCTGCAGCGATGCATCGCCCTGCGGCTGCAGGCCGGCGACCGTGCTGCCCAGCACCAGCGTGCTGGTGACGACGGCCAGCGCAAACGCGGCGGCCTTGGCGGTGAAAGTGGTGGTCCAGTTCGTCATCGTCTTCTCCCTGCTCGTTGTTCGTACAACCGATGTACGCACTGTAGGCAGCAGCGGATGCCGCCGCGAGCGGATTGCGACCGGCCGCAGAAAGCGCGGCGTGAACTGCAGGCGCCATTTGGTCGCGGACGAGGCCGGTTTCGCGCTTCATCGCGCTTGAGTGCATTTCGTCGCCGCTACGCACGTTTCGCGCCGTTTTCCGGGTGTGGACGCCTGCCGTGCAGGAATTCCGGCCGTGGCGTGAATCTGCGGCGTCGCCGGCACGGCTTTGTCGATAGCCGGTCGCACGCCGGCGCGCTGAAATGGCGGCATCGATAAGCAATACCTAGGGAGGGTGCCATGAAGAAGTCATTCGTCGAGAAGAGCGTCGCTGCCGCTGCCGCGGTGGCCGTCACTTTCGCCGTCGTGAGCGCGGTGGTCTCCGTGGCCGAACACGAACGCGAACAGGCTGTGTACCTGGCCGCGAAGATCAGCCCGCAGCACGTCGCCGCCGGCGAGATCAGCGCCTCCGCGCGCTGAGTGCAGCAGGGGTGCCGGACGGCGCGGCCGGCGCCAGTGCGGTGTTGTTTCGAACCTCGCGCCGCGCTACCGTGTGACGGGCAGGGGAATGGCGGGCACAGCCGTTGCTGCGCGGCCATTCCCCACCCGTCACACCTCATCGCGCGCAACCATGCCTCGAGCCATCTGGAAAGGCGCCATCAGCTTCGGGCTGGTGCACATTCCCGTCGCGCTGTACCCGGCGTCGCAGGAGTCCGGCGTCGACTTCGACTGGGTGGACAAGCGCACGATGGACCCGGTGGGCTACCGCCGCATCAACAAGCGCACCGGCAAGGAAATCGAAGCGGAGAACATCGTCCGCGGCGTCAAGCAGTCCAGCGGCGAGTACGTGATCCTCAGCGACGACGAGATCAAGGCCGCGTATCCGAAAGCCACGCAGACCATCGAGATCGAGTCCTTCGTCAAGGCTGCCGAGATCCCGTTCTTCTACCTGGAGAAGCCCTACTTCCTGTCGCCGCTGGGCAAGGGCGAGAAGGTCTATGCGCTGCTGCGCGAGGCGATGGACGAGCTGGGCGTGCTGGGCGTGTCGCGCGTGGTCATGCACTCCAAGGAACGGCTGGCGATCCTGGTGCCCGACGGCGCCGCGCTGATGCTGAACACGATCCGCTGGGCATCGGACCTGCGCAGCGTCGAGGACATCTCGCTGCCGCCCGCCGGCAAGTCAGCGACGGGCCTGAAAGACGCCGAACTGAAGATGGCGCGCCAGCTCGTCTCCGACATGACGCGGCGGTTCCGACCCGATGACTACGCCGATCGCTTCAGCGAAGCCATCCATGCGCTGGCGGCGAGCCGCGTGAAGGCCGGCAAGACCGCGCAGGTCACATCCCTGGAAAGCGAACCTGAAGCGGCGCCGCGCAGCAACGTCATCGACCTCACCGAACTGCTGCGCAAGAGCCTCAGCGATCGCAAGTCCGGCGGCGGCAATGCGCCACGCGCGGGCAACGGCACGCGCAGCGCAGCGCGCAAGTCGCCGGCACGGGCCGCCGCGAAGTCCGCCGCCAAGCGCACCAAGACTGCCGCGCGCAGCGCCACCGCGAAGCGCGCGGCCTGACACGTCACCTGACGCGCCGCGCGACGACGGACCGGCGATGCCACGCAACGGCCGCTCGTCTGCCGCGCTGAAGACCTACAACGCCAAGCGCGACTTCAGCCTCACGCCCGAACCCAGCGGCACCAAGTCCGCCGCCCGCGCGCGCGGCGAGCCGCAGGCGCTGTCCTTCGTCATCCAGAAGCACGCGGCCTCGCACCTGCACTACGACTTCCGGCTTGAGCTCGACGGCGTGCTGCTGTCGTGGGCGGTGCCTAAGGGGCCCAGCCTGGATCCGGCCGACAAGCGAATGGCCGTGCGCACCGAGGACCATCCGCTGGCCTATGGCGGCTTCGAAGGCGAGATCCCGGCCGGCCAGTACGGCGCCGGGCGCGTCATCGTGTGGGACAACGGCACGTGGGAGCCGCTGGCCGATCCGCATGCGGGGCTGCAGGCCGGCAAGCTGCCGTTCGTGCTGCACGGTCACAAGCTGCAGGGCGCGTGGGAACTGGTGCGCATGCGCAAGCCCGAGGAGCGGCGCGAAGCGTGGCTGCTGTTCAAGAAGCGCGACGCCCACGCGCGCCCGCGCAGCGAGTTCGACGTGCTGGTCGCGCAGCCCGACAGCGTGCTGTCGAAGGCCCGGCCGCGCGCGCGCAAGGCTGCCGCGAAGCGCGTGGCGGGTACCGCCGGCGGCAAGCGCGCATCCGACCCTGCGCCTGCGCGAGCACGCAAGACCGCGGGCGATGCCGTCTCGCTGCCGCCCGGCGCGCGCCGCGCGGCGCTGCCCGAGTCGCTCGCGCCGCAACTCGCGACGCTGGCGGGCGGCGTGCCGCACGACGGCGACTGGCGCTTCGAGGTGAAGTTCGACGGCTACCGCCTGCTCGCGCGCATCGACCGCGGGCGCGCGCGTCTGATCACGCGTAACGGCAACGACTGGACCGAGAAGCTGCCGGCGATACGCGCGGCCGTCGAAGCACTGCCGCTGCGCTCCGCGTGGATCGACGGCGAGATCGTCGTGATGAACGCGCGCGGCGTGCCTGACTTCAACGCGCTGCAGAACGCCTTCGATCGCCACCGCACGGCAGCGGTGCGCTACTTCGTGTTCGACCTGCCGTACTTCGGCGGCTACGACCTGCGCGCGTTGCCGCAGCGCGAACGGCGGCGCCTGCTCGAGACGCTGGTGGGCACGAAGCAGCGCGGCGTGCTGCAGCTATCCACGGAGCTGGACGCCGACTCCGCTTCGGTGCTGGACGCCGCGTGCCGCATGTATCTGGAAGGCGTGATCGCCAAGCGCACCGACGCGCCCTACGTGTCACGCCGCAGCGACACCTGGCTGAAGCTGAAGTGCGGCCGGCGCCAGGAGTTCGTCATCGGCGGCTTCACCGAGCGCGGCAATCAGCCCGGTGCGGCCGAGGTCGGCGCGCTGCTGCTGGGCGTGCACGACGACGCGGGTCGGCTGGTGCCAGTGGGCCGCGTCGGCACCGGGTGGGATCTTGCGACCGCGCGCGAGTTGCGGCGCAAGCTGGAAGCGCTGCGCACGACGTCGTCGCCCTTCGCGGTGCCGCCGGCTGCGAGCACGCGCTGGTCGAAGGGCCGTGCCGCCGCGGGCACGCACTGGGTGAAGCCGCGGCTGGTCGCCGAAGTGAGCTTCGGCGAATGGACACCGGGCGCACAGCTGCGCCATGCGTCCTTCATCGCGCTGCGCACCGACAAGCCACCGCGCGCGATCACGCGCGAGAAGGAGGTCAGCATGCCTGCCAGCCGGAAGTCGGCCCGCGGTGCGGCGCGCGCAGCGCCGGCGCCTGCACGCCGCAGCAGCGCCCACGTTCCCGCCGCGCGCAGCGGCGACGTGAAGATCACCAACCCCGACCGCGTGATCGACGCCAGCACCGGCATCACGAAGCTCGATCTCGTGCGCTACTACGAAGGGGTCGCGCGCTGGATGCTGCCGCATCTGAAGGATCGGCCCTGTTCGTTCGTGCGCGCGCCGGCCGGCATCGGCGGCGAGATCTTCTTCCAGAAGCACGCGGACTCCGGCACGCTGCCGCACGTCACGGTGCTGGATCCCAAGCTGTGGCCCGAGCACGCGGCGCTGCTGTCGGTGGACACACAGCCCGCGCTGATCGGCGCCGCGCAGATGAACACCGTCGAGTTTCACACGTGGAACGCGAAGGCACCGGACATCGACACGCCGGACCGCGTGGTGTTCGACCTCGATCCGGGCGAAGGCGTGAGTTTCGCGCAGGTGCGCGAAGGCGCGGAGCTCGCGCGCTCGCTGCTCGCGGAGCTGGGGCTGAAATCGTGGCTGAAGACCAGCGGCGGCAAGGGCCTGCACGTGGTCGTTCCCATCGCGCCGAAGCTGGACTCCAGCACGGTCAAGCAGTTCTCGAAGCAGGTGGTGGAGCACTTGGCGCAGGTGATACCGCAGCGCTTCGTCGCGAAGAGCGGGCCGAAGAACCGCGTGGGTCGCATCTTCGCCGACTACCTGCGCAACGGCCTGGGCGCGACCACCGTCGCGGCGTTTTCCGCGCGCGCGCGTCCCGGCATGGGGGTTTCGATGACGCTCGCGTGGGACGACCTGCCCGGCGTGAAGAGCGGCGCGCAGTGGACGATCCGCAACGCGCTGGACCACCTGTCGCTGCGCGGCCCCGACCCGTGGGCCGGCTACGTGCGCTCGCGGCAGACGTTGGATGCTGCGCTGAAGAAGCTCGCGCCGCGCCGGGTGAAGAAGTAAATGGATCCCCGCTTTCGCGGGGATGACATCCGATAGGGTGCTGTCATTCCCGCGGAAGCGGGAATCCACCTTTGCCGTTCTCGCAAGCCTCAGCGCGACCGCTCGCGCATCAGCGTGCTCTTGCCGAACAGGCTCTCGATCAGGTCAACCGTCAGTCTCGCCGTCTTGTTGCGCACGTCCAGCGCCGGGTTCAGCTCCATGACGTCCAGCGATCCCAGGCAGCCGCTGTCGGCGATCATCTCCATTGTCAGCTGCGCCTCGCGGTAGGTGGGTCCGCCGGGAATGGTGGTGCCGACCCCGGGCGCGATGTCCGGATCCAGGAAATCCACGTCGAAGCTCACGTGCAGGTGCGTGCCCGGGTCCATGGTCGCCAGTGCCATCTCCATCGTGTGGCGCATGCCCAGCTCGTCGATGTAGCGCATGTCGTAGACCTCGAGGCCCACCTCCTGCACTAGGCGCTTCTCGCCGGCGTCCACGCTGCGGATGCCGATCTGGCGGATCCAGCGCGGGTTCACCGCCGGTACCTGGCCGCCGATCTCGATCAGCGCCTGCGGCCCGTAGCCGCACACGCAGGCCACCGGCATGCCATGCACGTTGCCGCTGGGCGTGAGCTGGCTGGTGTTGAAGTCCGCGTGCGCGTCCAGCCACAGCATGCGCAGCCGCTTGCCCTGCTCACGGCAATGCCGCGCCACCGCGGTGACGCTGCCGATGCCCAGGCAGTGGTCGCCGCCCAGCAGGACCGGCATGCGGCCGGCCGCCAGTTCCGCGTACACCGCGTCGTGCACCAGGCGGTTCCATGCGACCGTCTCAGCCAGGTGGCGGTAGCCGTCCACCGGCGGCCGCCACGGGTTGGGCGGGCCGGCCAGGTTGCCGCGATCGACGACGTCGATGCCATGCGTCTGCAGTACCGGTCCGAGGTTCGCGACGCGCAGCGCCTCCGGCCCCATGCTGGCGCCGCGCTCGGCGGCGCCGATGTCGGTGGGCGCGCCGATCAGCGACACGGCCCGAGTCTGCGGCATCGTCGGATCTCCTTCTTTCGATGCATGCAGCGTAGCAGCGCCCGATGCGGCGGCGCCATCGCCGCGCGGTTGCGATAATCGCCCCATGATCCGAAACGACATCCGCAACGACATCCGCGACACCATCCAACAACTGCCCGCTTCGCGCATCCGCGAAGTCGCCAACGCCGGCCTGGGCCGTGACGACATCCTGAAGTTCTGGTTCGGCGAGGGCGACCAGGTGACGCCCGCCTTCATCCGCGCGGCGGCCAAGGCCGCACTGGACGAAGGCCAGACCTTCTACAACCACAACCTCGGCCTGATCGAGCTGCGCGAGGAACTGGCGCGCTACGTGAATTCATTGCACACGCCGCGCACGCCGGTTACCTCCGAACGAATCGCCATCACCAGCGCCGGCGTGCACGCGCTGTCGCTGGTGGACCAGGCGTTGATCGACCCGGGCGACCGCGTCGCCATCGTCACGCCGGTGTGGCCCAATCTGACGTGCATGCCGCGCATCATGAGCGCGGAGGTCGCGCGCGTGCCGCTGCAATGCCACGACGGCGCATGGTCGCTGGACCTGCAGCGACTGCTGGACGCAGCCACGCCGGACACGCGGCTGGTGCTGGTCAACTCGCCGAACAACCCCACCGGCTGGACGATGCCGCAGGCCGACTGGGAGGCGCTGCTCGCGCACTGCCGGCGCCATGGCATCTGGCTGGTCAGCGACGATGCCTACGAGCGGCTGGTCTACGAGCCCGCGCTGACGGCCAACGGCCACGCGCCCGGCGTGCTGGCCGCGCTGGACGACGACGACCGCGTGATCAGCGCGAACACTTTCTCCAAGGCCTGGACGATGACCGGTTGGCGGCTCGGCTGGCTGGTGGCGCCGCGCTCCTTCATCGCGCAGATCGGCAAGGTCATCGAATACAACACGTCGTGCGCGCCGGCCTTCGTACAGCGCGCCGGGCTGGTCGCCGTGCGCGACGGCGAGGCGCTGGTGCGCGACACGGTCGACCGCCTGCGGCGCTCGCGCGACCGCCTTGTGACGGCGCTGGCCGACGTGCCGGGCATCGAAGTCGCCCCGCCGCCGGGCGCGATGTACCTGTTCTTCCGCATCGCGGGCGTCAGCGACGACAGCCTCGCCTGCGCGAAGCAGCTGGTGGCCGATGCCGGCCTCGGTATTGCGCCCGGCGTGGCCTTCGGCCCCGAGGGCGAAGGCTATCTGCGCTGGTGCTTCGCGGCGTCCGATGCGCTGCTGGCGGAAGGGGCGGAGCGGCTGGCCGGGTTCATGCGCCGCACCGGTGCACGCCGCGCCGCCTGAACGCCGTTTCGCCAACCGCAATCCGTTCGAGGCTCCTGTTGATGGCCTGAGGCGCACCGAACCGCGCAGTTGACCGGTCGCCGCCAAATTCAGGACTTTTAAGGCGGTACCAAAGACTCCGCGGCCGCCGCGGAGCATGATCCGGCTCGGCTCTGGCGCGACCGCCTTGGGCGATCGCCGGGGTCCGGCCTCGCTTGCCCCCGACCGAATCAGCCTGTACTTCCACCGGGCCGGCGACCCATAACGCGCGTTCATGAACCTCGAAGGAGCAACCGATGAAGTGCAGCAACTATCTCGCGGCGACGTTCGCCGTGGCCGCTGCCGTGCAGTTCGATGCGGCCGTGGCCCAAACGACCACGGCCGATCCCAAGGCCGCGCACGGACACGGCCCGGCGATGGCGCTCCATCAGCCGGCCGACATCGCCTGGAAGAACGGGCCGGGCTCGCTGCCGCCGGGCGCCCGCTTCGCGATGCTGGAAGGCGACGCGTCCAAAGAGGGGCCGTTCGTCATGCGCCTGTGGTTCCCCGACGGCTTCCGCATCCAGCCTCACTGGCATCCGAAGACGGAGCGCATCACCGTTATCTCCGGCACCTTCAATCTCGGCATGGGCGAGGCCTTCGATGCATCCGCCACGAGCGCGATGCCGGCGGGCACCTACGGCTACTGGGAAGCCGGCATGAAGCACTTCGCGTGGACCAAGGGCGAGACGGTCCTGCAGCTGCACGGCATCGGCCCGTGGAGCATCACCTACGTGAACCCGGCCGACGATCCGCGCAACGTGAAGAAGTGAACGTGGCCCGGTCGGCGTGCTTCCGCAC
>Ga0307505_10000233_pt1 | contig 67242 bp, 56 predicted proteins | sample 23_S_MG_FD_202183 | JGI IMG/M metagenome (GOLD analysis project Ga0307505, IMG submission 202183) | Soil microbial communities from Populus trichocarpa stands in riparian zone in the Pacific Northwest, United States - 23_S | ecosystem: Environmental > Terrestrial > Soil > Riparian zone > Trees... | reverse complement strand
TCTTCCGACTCCCAAACGTTTTCGGAGAACCATCGCTCGAGACTCCAGCAGTGCACTATTCCAACAGGCTGCCATACCCAATCATCATCCCCTATCAATGTAGCCGATGGATTGACGTGCAGGGGGCCGTGGAAATAGTCGAGATCGTGTCAGGTCTCAGCGCACGGTTGGCAAAGGAGTTCTGTCTTCAGTCCCGATCCGATGTACCACATCACATTATTGGTTCACGCCTTCTTGCGCGATGCGTAAGTGTTCGCAAGTGGGCGAGCCAAACGGAGAACTGTCGTGTTTGCAAGCAAGCATGATGGGTTATATTAAACTTTTCCAGTTTGATAACCGTTTCAAACGTTATGTTCTGTCCAAGATGCGGAAAAGCCGACCAGACGCCGGAGACTTACTGCCGGCAATGTGGACTTTTTCTGCCCGATTTGTCGAAACCCCTCAAACGTAAAAGCCCGCCCGAAGAACATCTAAAAGCTAACACCGTTTTGAGTGCAATGACGATCATCGCGAGCTTTACACTCTCGTTTTTGCTCTTCTACTTTTTAGGATTCAGACCGGATACGCATCCGCTAATCTATCCGACGGCCGGCATCTTGTTGGCGATCGGCGGGTGGCACATTCAGACCCTGATCAGGACCCAAATGCTCAAGCAGCAGTGGAAGCGAAGAACTCCGCTAAACGAAACTCAGGCAGCTCTGCCTGAGACAACGATGGCCTTCCAATCCGCACCGACTGAGAAGTTGTTGGACCAGGCAGATTTCTCAGACGCGATTCCCGTGAGCGTGACGGAACATACCACCAGACATCTGGCTGAAACACCTCAACCAAAATCACGATAGTTCGAAGTTAGCGCCGCCTCTTCATGCTGTACGACGTGAACTCAATCGGCTCGCGCGTCGGGCTGTTCTGAAACAGTTGTAAGAGATCCTTGCGGCGTTCGACTTCTGCTGCATCCACATCAGGCGCTTCCACGAGTTGCCGAAGGTCTGCTTCCACTTGATCGCTCGTCTCGTTCTTGAGGCACAGGAGTGTCAAACCGGTGAACGGGAAACGCTCGAAGTTCTCGAGCAGGAACTCGCGCAGCGCGGGGCTGCGACGCAGATGAAACATGATGATTCGATCGACACCGCGAACGGGATATTCCGGGAAGGCCGCTGAATGCATCAATGCCGAGGCGAAATTGTTGAGGATGAGTTCGGCCATCGCTTTGATCTCATCAAGCGAGATGTCGTCTCCGGGGTGCCACTCTGCTTCGCTGTAAAAGTACGGTCGCAGTTTTGGCCGCTCGACGAAGAGCCGTAGATGGTTTGAGGTCTCAGTAACAGCGCGCTGGATCAAATATAGATCAGGCTGCTTTTGAGCGATCTCCAACTGCCGCACAGCGGTATCGATTTGTTCTTTGGCGATCCGAAGTTGTTTTCGAAAGACGGAAAAGTTCAGCAGTCCTACGATCACGAGCAGCAGCGTACCCACGAAACCAAGCACGCCGATTATCCATTCGATCCCCATTCCTCTGCTTGGTCACTGAACGCGAAATGTCGCTGCGTTACTCGTTTTTCCGCGCGCCGTCACTGATACTTTAAATTCACCAGGCATTAAATCGCCCGGCAATCTCAGCGTCAATTGACTCATCCAGGGAACTCCCGGGACCTTTCGCAAATTCTCAACCGGCAAGTTGTGCAGTCCCTGCAATTGATCGGTCGCTTGCGCCGTTAGAATCGAAAGTGTTTCCCCGCCGAACAATTCCAGGTCAACCAGGAACAAGTTAATACGCGTTCGCTTGTCGTTGCCCACATAGTTGTCGTTCAGGAGTGAAAATGGATCGCGTTGGAGAGAAACGGCATCAACGGCCAACGCCTTTAATGAATCGTCTTCAGTTAACAGGATTGGTTCCTGGGCAAAGATAAGAATTGGAAAACGGCAGAGCAGCGCCGGTGAAATTCTGCTGGAGTGGACCAACGAGAGGACCTCCCACCGCAATGAATGCGACCTGTAAGGGATTGAAAACGAAATTCGTTCGATACGCTCGCAACTTAACGTTGTTACTACCGCCCATGGAAATCGTGTAGTTCCCCTGAGTATCGGTAATGGCAACGCGAGTTCCCGATTGATTACCTACCGCGACGACCGCGACGTTCGGAATCCCCAGAGTGGTGTTTTGATCGGTGACTCTGCCTGAGAATGTCGTGGCTTGTGAATAGGCGGCTCCGGCAGTCGTTAGGATCAGCGCCAGGGATAGCCAGAGGTTTCGCATCGAGTTTCGGGAAAGTAGCACAGTAAGAAAAGTGTCACAAGCTGAAGCAGTCTCTCGCTATTCCCTTGTAATCTGCGCTGTATTTTCGTGGAGGTTGACTGATGTCATCTATGGCGCTGGTTAGGTGGGGTGCTCGCACACTTAGTGGTCTAATCGTCTTGTTCTTTGGCTTTTTCCTCGTTGCTCATCTCGTTGGAGATCAGGGACAGGCATCCCGGCCTTTAGTCTGGGGTGACTACGTTATTCTCGCAACGTTGATCGTATCGCTCGTGGGCCTGTTGCTGGCGTGGAAATGGGAGTTCGCCGGTGCTGCTATCGCACTCATTGCGATCCTGGCTTGTGCGGTAGTGAACTGGAGGATTCTGGTTTCCCCGGGCGCGCTCATCCCGATTGTCGCTGTCCTCTACTTGTTATCCTCGCGGCTCAGGTCTGGCTTTTTTACCCCAGCCGCAAGGTCCATCACACGCTCTTAAAGCCGCGCTCAACGGGCGCACACATCACGGCTGGCGGTCGAGGCAGTTGATCGTATTTCCGTTTGTATCCGTGCAGCCCCACTCCCAGTCGAGGAAGCCGTTACGCGTTATGTTGAAACATTTCTTGCGGCCACAAACACCAGCGCGCAAAGTCAACGTTGTGATGCTCGTGTCGTCTGCGCCTGGCTTGAGGCGCCGCGGACTGCCGTTGCCCGTTAACGAGTGAACGCTTTTCCCGCTTGCATCAATAAACGAGACTTTGACATCGCCACTCTTCTCGTATCCCGGAAGCGCCAGACGAATGCGGTAAAAACCCGGCGGCAATGCGCGTTGGCCGTCGAGCGAAACATACGCATAGAACAGATCGACTCCGGCGGTGATCTCTTTCTCGGTGGGCAACTCATCTCGCTTAAGGGTGGCAGTCACAACTTGCAAGCCAATCCCCATCTCACACGTCAGTGATTCTTTAACGATCGTCTGTCCGGCGGCTTTGGCGTTGCGTTCGAGCAATTCGGCTAGTTGCTTTTTGAATGCTGCGAGGTCAATGGTGGTTGCTGGTTTACTCAATGGTCTTTCTCCTTATTAGTAGGTGGTTGGTAGGAAATTGGTGGAATGATGAGTTTTGGGCACGGCGGGATATTAGTGAGGAGAGGGAACCAAAGTATTTAGGAGCCGCTGAAATTTCCCTGAAGCTGCTTCAGAGAATTTTCATAAAAACCTCAGATCCTCAATCGCGCGCCATCGTCGCAGCCATTGCGAGCTCGACGTCCTTGTATGCGTCTTTTTGGGCTATCTCGTACACGACCTTAATCACGCGTCCGCCCGCGAAATCGAACCTGGCTTTGTATTCCTTGGTCACCGGATCGCCGGTGTCGGTACCGACAGCCAGCCCCTCACCAGCAAGCGCGTAGTGTCCGGTCTGCGTTTTGAAGTCGCCACTGGCAACCGCTTTGTCATCGACGTAGAGCGTCATCTTGCCTTCAGCTTCATGATTCTTGCCGATGCTCTTCTTCTCGAACGCGACACCGACAATGTGTTTGCCGAGTGCAGGCGCGTCGGTCGACAATCGCTGTTCCGTAATGCCGAGAAAGTTGTAAATGAAAGTAAGTTTGTGGTCCTTAACGAAAAGCGTGTATCCACCGAACCGCGAGCCTTGTGAAACGATCACGCCGCGAGAGTCGCCAGTAAACAACACCTCCGCGAGGATCTTGAACGACGTTCCGAGCGTGCGTGCGCTCGATGCTTCGGGAACTTCAGTTGTTCCAGGATAGTAGGTGTAACGGCCATCTGCGGGCGGCTCCACCTTGTACTCGAGCGCGTGAATGCCAACTATGCCGAGATCGTTCAATGGCAGAACGTTGTATCTCTTTGCTTCTTCCAACCAGAGCGCCTTGAGCTCCTCGACTTTTTCCGGATACTTGTCCGCGAGATCCACTGCCTCCGCCCGATCTTCTTCGACGTTGAAAAGCTGCCAGCGATCTTTATCAAAGTTCCCGACGTCGATCAGTCCGCCATGTTCCGCGGACGCCTTCCATCCTTTGTGCCAAACGCCGCGAGAGCTGAGCATCTCGTAGTACTGCGTTTCCTTGGCGGTGGCCGCATAAACATTGTCGAACGAATAGCGCATCGAAACTCCGGCGAGTGGCTCCTGTTTCACGCCGTCGTAAACGCCGGGAAATTCAACGCCGCAGCAATCAAGAATTGTAGGCACGATGTCGGTGCAGTGATGATACTGATGCCGAAGCTCACCCTTAGCCTTGATGCCTTTGGGCCAATGGATGATGAGCGGATCGCAAGTGCCGCCGGCGTACTGCGAATAGCGCTTGAACATCCGGTAAGGTGTGGAGAATGCAACAGCCCAGCCGGTCGGATAGTGATTGTAGGTATCAGGCGATCCGAGCTTGTCGATCATCTTCATGTTGTCTTCGATATTGTCTGGATAGCCGTTGAAGAAACGGTTCTCGTTTACCGATCCGTTGGGACTCCCCTCACCCGAAGCTCCGTTATCCGCGCAGTAAAGGATCAGTGTGTTGTCGAGCTGGCCCGATTCTTCCAGATAGTCGACAACTCTTCCGATCTGTACGTCTGTGTATTCGGAGAATCCGGCGTACACTTCGGCCATGCGGGAGAAAAGTTTCTTCTCGTCTTGCGATAACGTGGCCCAGGGACGAACGCTATCGCCTTCTGAGAATGTTCCCTTCGCCATCGGGTTAAGCGGCGTCAACTGAGTGTCTTTTGGCAACACACCGCGCTCGATCATTTTTGCGAGCACCCACTCGCGATAAGCTTCGTAGCCATCGTCGAACTTGCCTTTGTACTTATCGATGTAATCCTGCGGACAGTGATGAGGAGCGTGATTGGCCCCGGGGCAGTACCACATGTACCAGGGCTTATCCGGCCGCGATTGTTCGCTGTCGCGGATGTAAGCGATCGCCTTGTCGGCGATGTCTTTTGAAAAGTGATAGCCTTCCTCGGCCGAGTATGGCTGCTCGACGAAATGATTGTCCTCAATCAATTCCGGGAACCACTGGTTTGTTTCGCCGCCGATGAAACCGTAAAAGCGGTCGTAACCTAACCCGAGCGGCCAACGTTTCTTGGACGATCCCATGTCGAACGCATCGACGGGCACGTTGTGATTCTTGCCGATCCACAACGTGGTCCAACCTGCATCACGAAGCACATTCGCCATTGTCGCCATGTTGTACGGAATGTGCCCGGCATATCCGGGAAAGCCCACGGCAGATTCGGCGATCGTGCCAAAGCCGTTTTGATGATGGTTTCGGCCAGTCAAAAACGTGGAGCGCGTTGGCGAGCACACCGACGTCGTGTGCCATTGCGTGTACGTGAGTCCGTTCTTCGCCAAACGATCGAGAGTGGGCATTTCGATTCTGCCGCCATACGGCGACCATGCCGCCTGGCCGGTGTCGTCGTAAAGAATCACCAAAACATTCGGCGCATCCTTCGGCGCCTTCTTATCGAGAAAAGCGTTCCAGTCGGGTTTTGAATCTCGAATGTCGAGGTTGATTGTTCCTTTGAACTCGTTTGCCATGATGATCCTCCTGAACTAAAAAGCTGGTCACCTCGACCGCTCGACGTTTGGTAGTTTGTAAGTCCCGTTGAGAATCGTGTCATTGTTTGGCGTAACGACTTTGCGCTGCGCGGGCGGCATATAGTCGTCGAGATAGCCCATCTTATTTTTCGGAGCGCCAGGAAAGAGGCCCATCGTCGCTCCGGGTCCGGACTTTTTCATCAGTTCCCATCCGCTCGTACGTCCGTTGGCATCAACCGCGGGATATCCCCAGTAGTAGACAAGTCGCCCCAGAGCTTCGACATACGCTTCATAAGCCAAACTGGCTGGAACCCCGGCCGCGTTCTTCAGATCGGGATGAGCCGGGGTAAATGCGCGCACGGGGTAAGGCACTGCGGCAGCTTTAATCCTTACCGATTTGGGTCGTGTTGCCATGACACCCCTCCTTGATTCTTCAACCGCTTTGCGTTCCGTAGAGTTTCCGGAAGTCTACTGATTAGAGATGGCTACCGGAATACATTGGATTTGGTATTTTCGATCGGTAATTTAGGTAGGTAGGAGTTCACAACCGATCTTTTGCTGTGGTATAAGGCGCTCACACTATTCAAAGGAAACCACATGAGCGATCTCAACAAAATTAAAGCTCTATACGAAGCGTTCGCTAAGGGCAACATTCCCAGTGTGCTGGACATTTTGAGCCGCGATATTGACTGGACCGAAGCCGAGGGATTCCCGTACGGCGGTACTTACCACGGTCACAAGGCCGTGCTCGAGGGCGTGTTTATGCGTTTGGGCTCAGAGTGGGAAGGATTTGCTTGCGTGCCACACGAGTTCATTGACGGCGGCGACTCGATTGTAGCCTTAGGCAAATATAGCGGGACTTACAAAACTACAAACAAGAGTTTCCAGGCAGACTTCGCACACGTCTGGAAGCTTCGTGATGGAAAAGCGGTGCGGTTTGTTCAGTACGTCGATACACTCCTTGTCCAACGCGCATTGGACCGCTAGGTTTTATCCAGGTCCAACTCGGAGCCACACCCTCCGAAACAAGGATCTTTTGCTCGCGCAATCCTTTTGCTATCCTTTGTACCTGCTCGCCTAACTCAAAGCAGCTTGCAGCAAGGTAAAATAGATGAACCCCTCCCCCTATCCTCGACCCTTTAATTCGGCCCATGTCCGAGCCCGCATCGTGAAGATCCTGTTCGTGGTTGGTGCGGTCGTTGCGGGGCTGTCGATGTTTGCGGATGCGCTTTCACTTGCATTTCCTCCGATAACCGAAGAGGAAGAGCTTAGCGACAATCCGTTCGGGGCCGTCGTTGTGCTCTTTGTGGTTCTGTTAGCGGTGATCAGCCTGATTATCTACGTGGCGACGGTGATCTGTTTCCTTATGTGGCTCTACCGAGCCTCTGACAATCTGCGGGCGTTCAATTCCTGGAGCCGGCCTGAGTATTCACCCGGCTGGGCGGTGGGTAGCTTTTTCATTCCGTTTGCAAACTTGTTCATGCCGTATAAGGCCGTAAAGGAAGTATGGGAAAAGAGTGGGCCACCGGACGAGGATCTTCTGTCAGCGCCTGCGTCTCCCGCGTGGTTTCCCATTTGGTGGTTGTTCTGGCTCCTTGCGGCGTTTTCCGGCAACATCTCCACGCGACTTTCCTTCAACGAGAATGTCCCGGCGAATACCGCTACGATTGTCTCAATATTCGCGGCGGCGCTGGCCATCATAGCGGCGGTCTTTGCGTACCTGGTCGTCGATGCGATTGATAAGAAACAGGAAGAAACCAGCAGGAAGATCAAACTCGGAAAATTCTCGGAGCCGCCACCTCCGCCGCAAAACCTGCAAGTGTCCGATGCACTGGCGCCGGCTCCTTAGTCGACTGGCCTTTAGTTAATTGGCTGCCAATAATTGTCTCCCGCGCGGTGCCTAATAAAGTGGTACACTGCCTACAACTCTAGGCTGTCTGTTCGCCCTGACAGCAAATAATCAAAAGGAATCCTAAAATGAACTACTTGTCTCCCCTGTTTCTGCGCCGATTCACGTCTCTAACCTATCTCCTGTTTGCAGCAATCGTCTGCGTGATCGCGGTGCCGGTATGCGCACGCGCGCAAAGCGCTTCGGCCGACATCTTTGTGTCCAAATCCGCTCCCGAGACGGTTGCACTCGGCGGCGAGATAAACTACACGCTCTCCGTCTTCAATGCCGGCCCTGACGAAGCGGTCAACGTAGTTCTTACCGATACCCTTCCCGCAAACACGACCTTTGTGAGCACGTCGTCCAACGACGGGACGGTATCGTTTGACGGGACCACCTTAACTTTCACCGTCGCTTCGCTCCCCTTCGACTCCACCGCGATCGCCACGTTTGTCGTGCGAGTCAACCAGAACACGCCACGCGATACGATCATCAGCAACACCGTGACCGGTACGTCTAACACTCCGGATCCGGACCCGGAAAACAACTCCTTCACCGCGTTCACCGCAGTCACTGGTCCATTTCCGGGCGACATTGTTATCAGCGAGTTTCGGTTACGCGGACCGAGCGGCGCCTCGGATGAGTTCATCGAGCTTTACAACAACACAGAGTCGCCCATCGCCGTCAGCACTACCGACGCCTCCTCGGGTTGGGCCATCGCTGCCTCCGACGGTGTCATTCGCTTTGTCATCCCGAACGGCACGATCATTCCCGCGCGCGGACATTTTCTCGGCGTCAACTCCAACGCCTACAGCCTTTCGTCTTACCCGTCCGGCAACGACGGCGCGGAACCGACGACCGCAAACGGCGACGCCACTTACACGACCGACATCCCTGACAATGCAGGCATCGCGATCTTCCGCACGTCTGATACAGCAAACTTTTCAACCTCGACGCGGCTTGACGCTGTTGGCTCCACCTCAGAGGCGAACACTCTCTACAAAGAAGGAACAGGCTATCCCGCGCTGACTCCTTTTAGTATTGACTACGCCTTCGTTCGCGACACTTGTGGCAAGGGTGGCTCGATAACAACCTTTGGACTATGTCCGACGGGCGGCTTGCCAAAGGATACGGACAACAACGCGACTGACTTCTACTTCGTGGATACGAACGGCACCTCCGCCGGCGCCGGTCAACGTCTCGGCGCTCCCGGGCCGGAAAACCTTACGAGCCCGATACAACAGAACGCCGCCATGCCGGTTCTGAACCTGGATCAAACAGTTGGCAGCGCGTCCGCACCAAACCGGGTGCGCGACCTGACGTCAGACCCGGCAAACAATTCGACGTTCGGCACGATCGACTTTCGCCGGCGCGTCGTCAACGGGACCGGCTTTCCTGTCACGCGGTTGCGATTCCGCATCATCGATATCACAACTTTTCCCGCGCCGTCGGGATTTGCTGACCTGCGCGTGCGCACTTCAACCGATGTCAACGTTAACGGCGTAAACGATCCGGAGACGTGTCCGGGTGGCGCCGCACCATGCTCCATCACCGTGCTGGGCACAACGCTCGAACAGCCACCAAGCCAACCCAACGGCGGCGGCTTCAACTCATCGCTGTCATCCGACACCGTGACACTCTCGACACCACTCGCGGCCGGTGAATCGATCAACCTCCACTTCCTGTTCGGCATTCAACAGACCGGCTCGTTCAAGTTCTATTTGAACGTCGAGCTCTTAACAGATCAATCAGAGCCTCCACCGATCGAAGAACTGGCCCAACCCAGTCTCAACTCGCGAAAGATCGTCAGTCACAAGTGATCAACTTCCATGATTTTGGGTAATGATCCATAACTTCGTTTACGCGCGTAGTACGAGTCTTCAAAGTTTCAGATCACTTTCAACGACATACACTCATCTTCGTTTTCGGAGATATTGAGAGATTTGGATCGCAACGATCCGAATGCTCAATATCTCTGCTCTCTTCGCTCTACTCTCCGTCGTTCGAGCGCTCACTCTCATCATTGGCTCACTAGTTGCGATTGCCGATTACCTCCCCAACTCTTGTTTGAAAATTGCAAAGTCAACTTCCAAGCAAGCCCGAAATTTCGGAGGTAAACAAATGGCAAGATTGAAATACATAAGTGGTTGCACAATTCTCATGTTGCTCGTAATGGTGCCCACCTCATTGGGGCAAACCAGTAAGGGCTTCGTGGTCGGTACGATCACCGACCCGAATGGCGCCGCTGTTGCGGCCGCCGCGATCAAGATTACGAACACGGCTACCGGCGTGACTCGAGAAACGACGACACAAGAAGACGGCAGCTATCGTTTCGATGCTGTCGATCCCGGAACCTACCGGCTCGACGTCACTGCTACAGGATTCAAAACCGCTACTCGTGAAGTAGTAGTAGCCGCGGCTCAAACAGCGGAAGCGACGCTTCCGTTGGAAGTAGGAAATCCAACCGAGATCGTAACCGTGACTTCGGGAACTCCGGTTGAAATTCAAACTCAAGACGGCGCGCGTGTAAACACGATCGGCACTCGTCAGATCACTGAAATGCCAGTCCAGGGTTTGAACCCGGTCAACCTCGTGTTCACGCTTCCCGGCGTCAGCGATCCCGGGCCTTTAGGCAGCGGCTTTGTTCAAGGAACAGAGTTCTCGGTCAACGGCCTGCGTCCTCGCGCGAACAACCAGTTGATTGACGGACTGGACAACAACGACAACTCAATCACCGGCCAGTTTTATCAACCAGTACTGCGCGACGGTTACAACGAAGTGACCGTGCTGTCGAGCGACTACTCGGCTGAGTATGGCCGCGCAGGTGGCGCTGTGGTGAACGTGATCACCCGCAGCGGAACGAACGAGTTTCACGGCTCGGTATACGACGTAATTATTCCGAGCAAGCTCTCCGCACTTTCACCGTTCGAAAAAGCCGGTCTCGGTCTAACCAAGAAACCGGTCACCATCGAGAACGACTATGGTTTCTCGTTTGGTGGTCCAATCGTGAAGAACAAACTGTTCTTCTTCAGCACGATTCAGTGGGCTCCGTTTCGAGCCGGCGGCGTGACGTCGTCACCCGTCGTTCCAACAGCGGAAGGCTTTGCGCAACTGCGCGCGCTCTTCCCTGCCGGCGCCAGTCCGAACCTGGATCGTTATCTATCAACAATCGGTGCACTCCGCGGCGCCACGGGCGTATTCGATGTGCCCCTGGGCGGCGGTCGCGGGTCTATCCCGTTCGGTACGGCGACTCGAACCAGCTCACAACCGGTGGATGATACTCAGTATCTATTCCGCGTCGACTGGACACCCAACACGAAGGACTCGATCTCCGTTCGTTATCTGGCGGACGATCAAATCTTCTCGAACCAGGTGCCGCAGTTTTCGACACTTCTATTCGAGGGAACTGAAGTTGATGTGCCCAGTTTGGTTCAGAATGCTTACATTAACTGGACGCGCACTTTTACACCGAACACGACCAACGAATTTCGTTTTGGTTATGGCCGGTTCAACGTGCTCTTCAACTACCGTAATGCTGACCTGCTGACCGCGCCGGCGCAGTTTCTTTTTGGCGGGACTGCTTCGAGCGTTACCGGCGTTGGTCCTGATCCCACTTTCCCGCAGGGACGAATTTTCAATAACTACCAGTTTCAGGACACGATCTCGCACACGATGGGTAATCACACGATTCGCGCAGGGTTTGACGTGATGGTCCAACGTGCGAAGCAGTTTGTTCCCATCAACACCCGCGGAAGTTTCGCGTTCACGGATGCGGTTGACGATGACGGCAACGTGATATTTCCGGCTTTCGGAAATTTCGTCGACAACTTCTCAGGCAACTCGGGCGTTTTCGCGCAAAAGGTTTTTGGCGAGAACGTTGACTTCCCTGACGTGATCAATCAAGCCTACTTCATCAACGACAACTGGCGTGTTCGTCCCAACCTGACGTTGAACCTGGGCTTGCGTTACGAGGTTTACGGTGTTGCGCAAAACACAGCGGCCTTCCCGGCGTTCTGTGGTTTCGACGTCACGTTCCCGAGTCGTTGTGAGGTTCAGCGCGACAAGAATAACTTTGCGCCGCGCTTCAGCTTTGCTTACACGCCGAAGTTCTTCAAACGGTTGTTTGGTGAAGACGTAACTGTAATCCGCGGCGGTTTCGCTGTGAACTACGACACGTACTTCAACAACATCCTGAGCAACACGGTCGCTTCATCGCCTAACGCGATCGGCGTCACGACGTTTGGGTCGGATGCAGCAGATCCGCGTGGTTTTGCTGACGCATCCAATACCCTTCCGACTGTCGCACCCGGGGCGAACCCGTTTGCGACTCAGTCGACAGTTTTACAAAACCTGCACAACCCGAAGACTTACGTTTGGAACTTCGGCATTCAACGGCAACTTCCCTGGAAGATGGTCGCCGATATTGCTTACGTGGGATCGCGCGGCATTCACCTCTTCATCAATGAAGAACTGAATCCGCGTAACATCCTCGTGGCCGGGGCTCCGCGTGTTAACCCGAATTTCGGTCCGGTCCAACCGCGTACCAACGGCGGTGATTCGAATTACCACTCGTTGCAGACGCGCCTCGAACGAGGGTTCACCAACCGGTTGCTGTTTCGGGCTGCGTACACGTTCTCGAAAGCAATCGACGACGTGAACAGCGAGGTGTTCGTGACCTCGGGTGGAACCAGCCGCGCCTCAGACCTTTTGGGTAATTTGGGCGGACGCGCAGTGGACCGGAGTGTGGCGACGTATGACGTCCCGCACGTAGCATCATTCTCGTTCCTTTACGATATTCCCGGAGCTTCGGAGAATCGCATCGTGAAAGGAATTACGAGTGGCTTTACTCTTTCGGGTATCTGGCGCTTTCAATCAGGAGCTGTGGAAACGGCTTACTTGAATGGCTTTGACATTAACGGCGACGGTGTTGCCACTAATGACCGCCCGGCAATCAGCAATCCGAATGCTCCGGCTAGCTCAGTGGCAATCGCCAACGGCCTCTGCGATGTTGCATCGCCGACGGGTTATTGCCGCAACGACTTCGTCACGCCGATCGCGCTCAACGATGCACGGTTCGTAGTCGATCCCAACATCCGTACTGGACTCGTGGGACGTAATACGCTTCGTGCTCCGAGTTGGAACCGGCTCGATCTCAGTCTTACCAAGGCGATCGGAATGCCGTTCACTCCATGGGAAGGCGACAAGTTTGAGATTCGCATGGACTTCTTCAACGTATTCAACCGTCCGATCTTTACATGGGACGCGGCTACGGTGGGTGGTCTAAGCGACGGCGACGTCTTCAACACATTCTTCAACGACCCGGAACTCAACGGAGGACCGAACACTGTTCTCCGCACTTTCCGTTCGGGAAGAATCCAACTGCGCTATCAGTTCTAAACCACGGATAAAAGCAGGATCACCTGGGGGCGGGACTTTGGTTCCGCCCTCATTTCTTTGCGGACTTGCCCAGGACTTTGGCTTCTCGTTTTATCTCGTCACTGAGATCGATGATCTTGTCGAGACTGTCCGTTGCGGAATCAATGACCTTTGCGTCAACTACGCCGAGATTCTTGAAGATCGGATTCGCCACGAAGTTGACCACCTCGTCGTGCAATGCGACGATGTTTTTCTTCATGTGACTCTCGTCGATCGCTTCGGTGTGAGCCGGTTTCGTTTCGGGCTTTTCAGGTTCGGGAAGTGAGAGATTGTCGCGCAGGCGCGCGCTTCGTTTCTTCATATCATCCGTCAACTCAGCCAAACGATCGTAATCAAGATTTTTGTCAGGTTGAATCATGCGGACGATCTCGTTGTGGATGACCTGTATGCGTTGGAAGTCTTCGTTGATTTGAGGAAAGAGGCTCTTTCTTCGCTCCCGGGCCACCTTTGAATCGTTTTTCATTCGATTGATGGTGCGGTCGTACTCGTCCATTGAGCGGTTACGTTCGCGAACCGTCTGGCCGGGGATGAGCGATTGGGATTTAACGACTTTTGCGAAACCAACGAGTATTAGGGAAAACAGAATAAGCGCGCAGCAGTTTACAGGTTTGAAGCGCTGGGGGATCGGAGATCTCCACTGGTTCATGATGTCACCTCCGAGTTATCTGTTGTTGCAAGCTGGCAGGACCGAGGTAAGTATATGCAAAAAAAACGACGAGGTGTGAGCTTTTTCCTCACCTCGTCGTTTCTGGTACGTAAGCCATCGCGAAAGAGTGACGCGATTGGCTGGTGTTCACTGTTTTTTCAACAGCTTTAAGACACCGAAATTTTCAGCGCCGTCCATGTGTTGCCTTCGCCTTTCGCGGCTTCGACCATAACTACGTCGTTGGCTTTCACGTCGGCAAGGACTGCATCCTTTCCACCCTTGGTCACTTTCGTTTCGCTTGTGACGGCAAGAGTGTGCTCAGCCTTCTGGCTGTCAACGACAGTCAACGCCGCATCGGTAACTGCCGAGACGGTTCCGTTAATCATCGTTGTCTTCTGCTTATGTTCCTTTTTCTCCTTGGCCGGCATGGCCGGCTCCTGGCTTGCGATAACTGCGCTGGCTGACACAAGCAGTCCCAGACAGAGCATCGCCGCACCGAGTGCCCTTGATATTTTGCTCATCCTTCTTCCCTTCCTTGATAGTATTTCAGTTAACACACATTAATTGTGGGAGACCGAACAGTAACTCCTTTATTAGACAGGCAGACTTACAGCACATGGTTACCGCGAATATGCGATGACGTTGTGAAACGGTTATGTACAAAACTATTGATTTTCTTTGGCTCGCGGGGAAGGTGCGGGCCATCTGCCCACAAGTAATTGTCCGTTTTTATTGGTCTTGCGGCGCGTCTTCCCTTCGTTGGGCGATATGCCAAAGAACGCCGGAGGGATCGACCAGATAGGCGACACGAAGTCCCCAAGGCTGCAATGCCGGAGACTTTGGCGGCGGCACACCGAAGCGGTTTGTGAGATCGAGTGATTCGATATGCGCCCACCAACTGTCGAGATCGTCAACCATAAGCTGCATCATGAAGTTGGCGGCCCAATCTTCCTGGAAGTAGCGCTGCAGGATGAACCCACCTGAGCCGGCATTGAATATTGCGACCTCGCTGTCGAGGACCTTCTCGAAGCCGAGCGCTTCATAGAAACGCTTTGAAAGTTCGAAATCTTTCGCGGGCATGAAGGGACGCATCAGTTCCGTCCCTGAAGGAACACTGTTCATTCGCACTCTCCTTGTTCTCACTTCTTACAGTGGAAAGAGTTTCATTAATAGCGAGCCGTATTTGAACGTCGCTTACTGACGATGGTTCTCACGAGCTTTCACGCCACGAACTGCGCCTGCGATCATGCGATTCACCGCTGCGAGAGAAAGACCGCCTTCGTCAGTGCTCGGAATGGTCGCAAACCCAATTGCCGAGGCTTTAGGGTAGCGGCTGAAGATAGCTTCAAACAATTTGGCGAGTTGCTCGCTCGAAGGACCATTGGGCACCTTGTTGCCGTGACCCATTACTTCTTTGGGGTCGAGCACGTCCATGTCGATATGTATGTAGATCTTGTCGGTAAGCCGGCTGAGCCGATCGAGCTGAGCGAAAACTGCGGGCGTCATGTTCCGCAGATCGTCAACACTGAGTTGTTGGATGGACGATCGATCGAGTAATTGCTGCTCCAGCGGATCAGTGAGGCGAACGCCGCCCATTACGATATGGCGGTCCTGAAGTGGCGGGTTGAGATGTGCATCCAGTCGCATTCGCTGGAGTGCGCGGCCGGTTGCAACTGCGACGGGCATTCCGCCAAGTGAGCCGCTGCGCGTGGTCTCCGGAGTGTTGAAGTCAGGGTGTGCATCGAGCCACAGCATGCCGATTTTGAGCGGCTTTCGTGTTGGTCCTGAATGCTGCAAACCCGCGACGAGTCCGGGCATTGAAGGACAGGTCGCAAGCAGGCCGACAGTGAAATATCCATCTCGCTCGTTCTTCGTCACGATGTCGGCGTAATGGCCGAGCGCGAATCCCAATCGTTTCCATCCGCCATACTCCGTGTTCTCGGTCGGAGTGAGTGCGGCTTCTTCTATGCGAAGCGTTACGCCCATCTCTTCGAGAATCTGCTGGATGCCGCCGTTAGCCATCGTGTTTGGGCCGACTGAGATTCCGGTAGGAGAAAACGGCTGCTTGGCTAAAGCTACTCGCACCCGGCCGTCTGCAGTGGTGTAACGTTGAGCATGTGTTACCGCTGATGCAATCAACACGATTGCCAGTGCCAACGCGACTGGTCTTCGCATTCAGTTCTCCTTTCACAAAGTTGGTTACGCCTAAGAGAGCGCGCTGATTGTGACGTAGTAGCCGTCCGGATCGCGCAGTGAGAACTCCATGGTTCCAGGGCCAGGGTTCAGGTGCGGTTCCTCTTCGAGCTGGGGAACGAGAGCCCGAGCGCGCTGCAAGGCCATGTCGAAATCGTCGATGCGGAAGAATAAGAGGAGACCGTTGCCAGGCTGCGCGTTATCGGGGCTTGTCAACGGAGGATGCTCGTGCGCGCCCCACTCGTGCAGGCAAAGCAAAACGGTTCCATCAGCGTCGAGAATTTGACCGAAGTCGTCATGGGCCGGAGGAGTCGGCGGCAGGCCAAACAGCGACTGGTACCAATTTAAGCTGCTTGCCACATCGCGCACACCGATGATTGTCCAGAGGCGTCTCATACACCAATATTAATTCGACCCTGTCGAAGAACTCTCAGCTATTTTCGGGCGTCACCAGTTCGTCAGTAATAGTCAGTTTCCCAACTCGCAACTCTCTAACACTCAACCGTTCAATCTCCAGCGAACGTACAAATGATCGGCGAACGATCAAACGGCCGATAACCAATCGGCCAATCGCCAAAGCACCGATAGCAACAGCACCAATCGCCAAAGCGCCAACCCCCAACGACCCGAATGCCTGTGCGCCGGTTGCCTGGCTGCCGATTGCCCGGCTCCCGATCGCTTGAGACTCAAGTGCTGTTTTCTGTTTATGCATTTTCACCATCGCTCCGTTTGTTCTGTGCTCACTGCGAGGGGATATTATCTCACGTGAACCCAATTGCTTAGCGGAGTCACACCCGCAGGAAATAACGCCTCACTCAAAAACTTTATTGCCTTTAGCCCCCGCCGCTGGCTAAACTGACAACTCCTCCTCCCAGTAGTGCCCCCAATTAGATTTGCCATGCTAAAAACAATTCTGATCCCGTTGCTGTGTCTCTTTATCGTTGGTAGCGCCATGGCCGCGCTGCCCAGTGGATTTGTCGAAACCCAAATCACGGGACTTTCCAACGCGACCGCGATCGCTATACATCCGGATGGACGCATCTTCGTGTGCCAACAGACCGGTGAGTTGCGGGTGATCAAAAACGGCGCCGTACTGCCCACACCTTTCACGACAATCACCGTCAACTCCGTTGGTGAACGCGGTCTGCTCGGCGTGGCGTTTGATCCTGACTATGCGACTAATCGTTTCGTTTACGTTTACTACACGGCCACAACCCCGACGATTCACAATCGTGTCAGCCGTTTCACCGCGAACGCGTCCAACGAAGACGTGGCGGTAGCAGGCAGCGAAGTCGTCATTCTTGATCTCGAATCTCTCAGCGCGACCAACCACAACGGCGGCGCCATACACTTTGGTCCTGATGGCAAGCTCTACATCGCGGTGGGCGAGAACGCGGCGCAGTCCAACTCACAGTCGTTAGCAAACCGTCTCGGCAAGATACTGCGAATCAATTCAGACGGAAGCATCCCGGCTGATAACCCAACCAGCTTTCCAAACATTGCCGGTTCGCCGACTGGCGTCAATCGTGCGATCTGGGCCGTCGGTCTGCGCAATCCATTCACGTTCAGCTTTCAGCCGGGCACCGGCCGGATGCACATCAACGACGTCGGACAAGGCACATGGGAAGAAGTGAATGTTGGAACGGCAGGAGCAAATTTCGGCTGGCCCACTTGTGAAGGGACGTGCGGTACAGCCGGAATGACGAATCCGCTGTATCAATATTCTTCCGCGGTCGCCGCGCCTTGCGCGATCACCGGCGGCGCTTTCTACAACCCGACGACGCCGACATTTCCCGCACAGTTTATCGGTAAGTATTTTTTCGCTGACTTCTGCGCGGGTTGGATAAAAACTCTCGACCCGCTCAATCCACCAGCAACCGGCACCGCGGTAGATTTTGCGACCGGACTCAATCTCCCGGTTGATATTCAAGTGGCAAACGACGGCAGTCTTTATTACCTGGCGCGCGGTAGCAATTCCGTCTTTCGTGTGCAGTTCGCCGGTGGTGGTGAGCCGACGCTGGCGATAAACGATCTGAACATCACGGAGGGCGCGGGCGGAACCTCGGTCGCAAACTTCACAGTGTCGCTGTCGGGAACGAGTTCTCAAACGGTGACGGTGAACTATGCTACCGCGAACAACACCGCAGTCGCTGGCAGTGATTATGTCGCGGCGAGTGGCACGGTAACATTCACGCCCGGACAAGTGTCGCAAACCGTTGGTGTGACCATCAACGGCGACACGACGTTTGAACCGAACGAGACTTTCTTCGTCAATCTCACGAACCCTACTAACGCAACCATCAGCGACAGTCAGGGTGTTGGCACGATCGTTAACGACGATGTGCAACCGTCGCTTTCGATCAATGACGTGACGGTGACCGAAGGAAATGCGGGAACAACAACAGCGACGTTCACTGTCTCTTTGTCGAACCCGAGTAGTCAGAGTGTTTCAGTCAATTATGCGACAGCCGGTAACACTGCGACTTCGGGTAACGATTTCGTCGCGGCTAGTGGAACCGCAACGATTGCCGCAGGTCTGCTGTCGACGACGATTAACGTAACGATCAACTCAGACACGACGTTCGAAGCAAACGAAACTTTCTTCGTCAATCTCACGAGCCCTACCAACGCCACCATCAGCGACAGTCAGGGTGTTGGCACGATCGTTAATGACGATGCGCAACCGTCGCTTTCGATCAATGACGTGACAGTGACCGAAGGAAACGCTGGAACAACAACGGCGTCGTTCACGGTCTCTTTGTCGAACCCGAGCAGTCAGAGTGTTTCAGTCAATTATGCGACAGCCGGTAATACTGCGACTTCGGGTAACGATTTCGTCGCGGCTAGTGGAACCGCAACTATCTCAGCCGGTCTGCTGTCGACGACGATTAACGTAACGGTCAACTCAGACACAACGTTCGAAGCAAACGAAACTTTCTTCGTCAATCTCACGAGCCCTACTAACACAACCATCAGCGACAATCAGGGCACAGGTACGATCAATAACGACGACGGCGAACCTGCAATTTCCATCAACAACGTTTCGGTTACGGAAGGTAACTCAGGAACGACGACGGCCGCGTTTACAGTTTCGCTATCACATGCGAGTTCACAAACCGTCACTGTGAACTATGCAACAGCGGCCGGCACGGCAACCGCCGGCGTTGACTACGTATCGGCGAGCGGCACCGTGACGTTCAATCCGGGTCAAACGTCTCAACCAATCAACGTCAACATAAATGGCGATACCGCTTTCGAACCAAACGAAACTTTCACAGTGAACCTGTCTGCTCCTGTCAGTTCGACGATCGCTGACAATCAGGGCGCCGGCACAATCAACAACGACGATTCGCAACCAACGATTTCCATCAACGACCTGTCAGTAAACGAAGGCAACTCAGGCGCGGCCAACGCTCTCTTCACCGTTTCATTGTCAAACGCGAGCAGCCAAACGATCACGGTGAACTTTGCTACGGCCAACAGTACCGCGATCGCCGGTGACGATTACACAACAGCAAGCGGCACGTTGACGTTTACACCGGGACAAACTTCACAGTCGATCAGCGTCGGAATTAACGGCGACGTTTTCAACGAAGACAGCGTTTCGTTCAATGTAAACCTGACCTCGCCAACCAACGCGACGATTAGCGACAGCCAGGGCGTTGGAACGATCGTTGACGACGATGCTCCAGTGCTCGCTACGGAAGTGAATTCGCAGCGCGCGGTCGCAATCGACACTGTGGTCTTTATTCGTGACCCGTTCCCGATCACGAACGAGCAATACCCCGGCACAGACAGACGCACCCGCGTCGCACTCTTCGCTACAAACCTGGAGCTGAAGCAAGGGTTAGTGATAACGGCTCAGGCAATAGACACACAGCAGATGACTCATCAACTGCAAGTGGAGTTTGTGAGCGGGCTGCCAACGTTCCTCGGATTCACACAGATTGTGATCAAGCTTCCGGATGGAATCGTGATGGCGGGAGACTTGCAGATAACTGTTAATGTGCGAGGCAAGACAAGTAACGTCGTACTAGTCGGCGTAAAACCGTGAGGCTTGTGTCTGCCAAAAAAACTTACATCATCCTGCAACTTAGTAACAACTCTTGCGTTCTTGCTTTGAATCCTGCGCGCCAGGTGGTGAAAGGAACGCTATTATGAAGAGAATTATCGCCAGCTTCATTGCCGTGATCATGTGCTCAAGCATGGTTCTGACCAGCCAAAACAACGACGATCGATTGCAGGCTGCCACTTCGCGGTTTGCATTCAAGCTGTACGGCCAGATCAAAAAGCAACCTGCCGGACAAAACACATTTGTTTCACCCGCGAGCGTGATGCTGGCGCTGGCCATGACTTACAACGGCGCGGACGGAACGACTCGTCAGGCGATGGCTCGCACCCTGGAACTCGAAGGCATGAGCCTCGACGAAGTAAACCGTGCCTTTGCCGATCTCAAATCCGCGCTCAAACCAACAGATCCCAAAGTCGAGCTCAAGATCGCGAACTCACTCTGGGCCCGAAACGGGTTCGCTCTTAAACCAGAGTTCATCAAACGCAACAAAGACTATTTCCAAGCTGAGATCGCCAGTCTCAATTTTGCGGATCCTGCAGCAACGAAGACGATCAATTCATGGGTCAGCAAAAACACGGAAGGCAAGATCGATAAGATCCTTGACCGAATTGATCCGAGCGAAGTCCTGTTTCTAATCAATGCAATTTATTTCAAGGGCCAATGGCAGTTTGAGTTCGAAAAGAAGAATACGAAGCCTGACACGTTTCGACTTCCCAGCGGCGAGCGCAAGGAAGTCCCGATGATGGCCCAATCCGGAGACATCTTCTACTACAAAGGCAAAGATTTTCAGTCAGTGTCTCTGCCGTACGGCACGGGCAGCGTGAGCATGTACATCTTCCTGCCTGACGAGCAAACAAGCCTCGATCAGTTTGAGCGAAACCTCACCGCTGAAAATTGGGAAACATGGATGAAGAGTTTCCAGCCGGCGCCTGGCGACTTGAAGTTGCCGCGTTTCAAGGTCGAGTGGGAGTCGTCATTGAACGATGTCCTGAAAGCCATCGGAATGGCAGAGGCTTTTGACCCGCAGCGTGCGAACCTTTCTCAAATTGCGGCAGTGAGCGCCGGCCAAAACCTCTATATCTCTGAGGTCAAGCACAAAGCGTGGGCCGAAGTTAACGAGGAAGGCACCGTGGCTGCCGCAACGACCTCGGTGGGAGTTGCTCTCACTTCGGTTCAGCAGCCCCGAGAGAAGTTCGTCATGAAGGTAGATCGTCCCTTTTTCTTCGCCATTCGCGACAACCGAACCAAAGTCGTGCTCTTCATGGGTTCCGTCACCAACCCGGGCTGAGCGCGAACAACTATCGATACTCGTTGTTCCTGATGCGGCATAATGCCGGCTCACACTCTGGAACTACAAAGCGAAGTATCTTGGAACCGCTTCAACGACGGCGTCAGGCCCAAATATTAAGAATTGCGAGGAAAGTTCATCGCACAACCGGGGCGATGCTGTTCGTCTTTTTCTTTCTCCTGGCCTGCACTGGCCTCCTGCTCGGCTGGAAAAAACACACCGGCAATCTAATCCTACCGAAGTCTTATCAAGGCGTCTCCACGAATAAAGAAGACTGGATGCCGATCCACACGCTGCATGAAAAGGCGCTCCAGGTGATGAGAGATCACGCACCGCCGGACCTTTCGCATGAGCTCGATCGCATCGACATCAGGCCCGACAAGGGCATGGTGAAGTTTGTTTTTCTCGAGGGCTACTGGGGAGTTCAGCTCGACTGCACTACCGGTGAGCTGTTGCACCTTGAAATACGCCGGTCCGATTTCATCGAGAACCTTCACGACGGTTCGTATTTCGACTACCTTCTGGGTACGAACTATGGGCAGATCAAGCTGGTCTACACTTCGATCATGGGAACCGCCCTGTTAATCTTCACGATCACGGGCTTTTGGCTGTGGTACGGTCCAAAGCGATATCGCGCCCAAAGCAAGTATCACCGCCAGGATACGTAAGCTTACTCAGAGTCTCCCGAGTCACATGTTCACGAAAACTCGCTTAATCGCGCTTCCTCTTCTCCTGGAAACATTGTGGGCACGGAGTTATTGAGGCGCGCTTAGTATCTTGATCAGATCAGAATCGCCGCCACCATAGATCACATTGCTGATCTTCCAACCGTCTTTGCCGTTGACCATCTCACACTTGATGGTCGTCCGCTGGCCGAAGTTGCGAAAACTTACCGAGACGGTGGCGTTATCACCTTTCACTACCGGCTTGCCGATCTGAAAGTTTTTGATCTGCGTATCCTGCGCGTTGTAGAGCGGGTCGAAGTCGAGATTACCCACCTCGCCGTCCGGCGTTTCCGTGATGGTCTTCCAGATCAGATCGGCGAGCTTCTGATCGAAGAATCTGTAGATGTGCTCCTTGCCTTTGGCTTCAAAGACATGGCCTTTTCCATCGTTGTGTATTCGGTATAGCTGTCGAATCACGCTGTCGGGTGAAGTAGCAGAGACTTGATTATGACCCAATGTTTTTTGCGGCCCGTTCAGCAGCCGTTGCATTTCGCTCTTCATCTCTTCGAGAACTTTGGCTGCGTTAGGCTGATTGATGATGTTCGTCATCTCATACGGGTCAGTCTTGAGATCGTAGAGTTCGTCCATTCCCTCCAGTTCGAAATAGTGAATGTATTTCCAGCGCTCGTTGCGCACGGCCTTGTAACCCATCTGCCTGATTCGCGGGAATACTCGGTCGGAGTAATACTCGAGCAGGAACGATTTGCGCCATTCAGTTCCTCCGGCATTCAGCAATGAGACAAGTGAGTGGCCTTCCATACTCGCCGGAACAGAAACGCCGGAGAGTTGAAGTAGAGTCGGGGCCAGATCGATGTTTAGCGCAAACTCGTCACGCACGGTGCCGGCCTTGACCGCCGCGGGATAACGAATCAGCAGCGGCATACGGATCGATTCTTCATAAGCCAGCCGCCGCTCGACGCTCAAACCGTGTTCACCGTAAAAATATCCGTTGTCGCTCGTGAGAACGATCGCAGTGTTGTCGAGCTGATTCGTCTCCGTGAGCGCCTTCATGATTTCGCCGACGCCTTCTTCAATCGCCATCAGCGAACGCAGACGGCCCAGCACAGCTTCGTCGCGCGTAGCAGTATTGGCACCGAGCGGAGGTAGATCGTCGATCTGTCGTTGGAGCGCAGGCTTACCAACCGGAGCTCGCATCGCGCTCAGGCGGCGCGGAATCTTTTGTCCCGTGAATAGATTCCGATGTCGTTCGGCCGGTATGAACTGTTCCGCATCAGCAAGATTGACGCTCCCGTCATCATGCTGCATCACTTCCGGATGAATAGCCTTGTGCGCCAGGTAAACAAGATATGGCTTGTCATGTTTGCGCTTGATGAATTCAACTGCGTATCCGGTGAGCAGGTCGGTAATGTACCCAGCGGGTTTCACATCTTTGCCGTCTTCATTTATCTCCGGGTCGATGTACGATCCCTGTCCCTTAAAACTCACCCACCGATCGAAACCAGGCCGCCGGGAATCGTCGTTGCCCATGTGCCACTTGCCGATGAACGCCGTTGCGTAACCGGATTGCTGTAAGAGCAAAGGAAAAGTGATCAGCTTATGGCTAGCCGCCGAACGATCGACATTGTCCGTGATCCCGTGCGTGTGCGGATATTGACCCGTAAGAAAACTCGCGCGTGAAGGCGAGCAAAGCGGAGTGGTCATAAACGCATTGCGAAACACCACGCCTTCACTTCCAATCCGATCGATGTTCGGCGTCTTGACGAACGGATGACCACTAATCCCCAAATCATCCCAACGCAAGTCGTCGATAAGAATAAAGATGACGTTGGGCCGCCGCTGCTGTTGCGGATTTGCAGCCGCCGTCCACGCCGAGGTGGTGAAGATCAATGCGATTGCGACTGAAGCAGTTATCAGTTTCTTCATAGCCTTAACTCATTGACGATCAGACTAGCCGCCTCTGACGCAGAAAGTTCGGTCGTGTCCACTACCAACCGCTCCGCCGGTATTCCTGGATCAACAAACGCACCGGCCTGTTTCAACTCACGAAACGTCATGACAGAACTCAACTTCCCAAATCCCTGGCGCGAAGGATTTTCGATTCGCCTCTCGAGCTCTTCAGTCGAACACCTCAACTCAACGAAGAGAACCTCACCACCCGAAGCTTCAATAACTTCTCGCGTGTTTCCGACAAAGCTGGGCTGAACTGCACGATCGAAGGCAAAAGTAAAGATCAGGCCATTCAGATTTGCTGCTGCCGCCCGTGAGAATACTTCAAGCCAGATTGTTTCTCGCAATTCGACGAACGGCGGACTACCAAATTCGAAAACCGATTGAACCAGATCAACGGCCAAGTGATTGTGAAAGACTTTGAACCCGGTGAGTTTCGCGAGTTCACGGGCGACAGTCAATTTCCCAACCCCCGGCAATCCGTGAAGAAATATGAGTTTCATGATGCGGTCCAGATCTTGTCCTATGGATTTATTGCGCCCGCGTCAGCCGGACCAATTCTGTCATACGCTTTATCCCGGGGGAATATGATCGGTCCATGCGGAGGGACTTCTCTTTGACCCTTGTGCATTTCTTTCGGAATCAATTAGCATTCACGCGCTCACGGACACACAGGTAACGGTTGCTTTCTCTCGTTTCCGGCAACAACTCCACTCTCAAGCGGGCGAACAAATTCAGTGTTTAACGGCATCCTTGGAGGTCCCATTTGCAAAAGCGTCCGACGCGTCGACCATGGTTAATCCCTGGAATGTTGGCCGCGACTTTCTTCATCGGTGGGCTTGCAACTAACTTAATCGCTAGCTATCTCGAGAAGACTCTCGAGGGCTATCGCATTTGGGTATGGTCGTTTTTTGGAGTTGCCTTCATCGCCACAGTGGTGACAGCGATCGTTGACGCTATTCGTAGAAATCATTCGTCCGATTCAAACGCACGAGGAAGCACAGGTCATTCCGAAACGGTTAAGGCAACTCGTATCGTCAAGGCGAGCGCCCAACGGAGTGCGGCGATTGGCGGCGACCAGAACGGCACGGTAGTGACGGGTGATAATAATGTCGTTGACAAATTCGATGGAGATACTGTTGCTCGCGACAAGATTGTTCACATCCATCACAGCCCAGACTCTGCCGTTAGCACACTGACCGGACTCCACCAGGTACCGCCGCCACCTGCTGACTTTACCGGCCGCGAAGATGAATTGAAGGAGTTGCTGGCCTCGATCGAGATTGGCGGCGTCACCATCTCTGGTTTGCAGGGGATGGGCGGTATCGGCAAAACCGCGCTGGCGTTCAAGCTCGTCGAAAGGCTCAAGCCACACTATCCCGACGCCCAGTTCTTTCTTGATCTCAAAGGTGCCAGCGAGCAACCTCTTACTGTGGCTGACGCTATGGCCCACGTCGTTCGCGCTTACCATCCCGCCGCCAAACTTCCTGAGAGTGAACGCGAACTGCATGCGCTGTATCTCTCCGTGCTTGAGGGCCAGCGCGCGCTGCTACTGATGGACAACGCTGCCGACGCCAAGCAAGTTGAACCGCTGATTCCGCCTATTGGTTGTCTGCTACTAGTTACTTCGCGCCAACACTTCACGGTACCGGGACTAGCAGAGAAAAACCTCGACATTTTAAGCGCCACAGATGCGCGCAAACTGTTGCTGACTATTGCGTCACGGATTGGAACGCAGGCCGACGAGATCGCGTCATTGTGCGGGCATCTGCCGCTGGCCTTGCGACTGGCCGCCACGGCGATGGTGAAGTACAGGAATCTGTCACCCGCCGATTACGTTCAGCGTTTGCAGGACCAGCAACAACGGTTGCAATTGATTGATGCCTCGCTCAGTTTGAGTTACGACTTATTGAGTGAAGACCTGCGTGAGCGTTGGCGTTGGTTGGCAGTTTTCCCCGACACGTTTGCGGACGATGCAGCGGCCGCAGTCTGGGGCGTTGAAATGGACCAAGCGAAGTACATATTGGCTGAACTAATGGCCACTAGCATGGTGGAGTGGAACGAGACCAGCGGGCGTTATCGTCTGCACGATCTGGCGCGGCTATTCGCTGACGCGAAGTTGAGCGCCGAAGAACGCGCTGTTGGTCAGAAACGTTTCGCGACGCATTACAAGGACGTACTGGCCGCAGTCAATAAGCTATATCTTGAAGGCGGCGAGTCAATGCTGCGTGGTCTGACGCTCTTCGATGTCGAGTCGGGCAACATTCAGGCAGGCCACGCCTGGGTGGCCGCACAGGCTGAGGCGGCGGATGCAGACGTGTCTTGGTTAGGCTACATTTACCCCCATACGTGTGCGTACGTGCTTAATCTGCGGCAGTACTCACGCGAGCGAATTCCCTGGCTGGAAATCGCCCTAACTGCCGCCCGGCGATTGAAGTATCGAAAAGGCGAAGGCAATGCACTGGGAAATCTGGGTCTGGCCTACGCCAACCTGGGCAAGATCCGCCGCGCCATCCAGTTCTATGAACAAGCTTTGCTCATTGATCGCGAGATTGGCGACCGCCGCGGTGAAGGCGCTGATCTAGGAAACCTGGGCCTTGCCTACGCCGACCTCGGCGAGACCAACCGCGCCATCCAGTTCCATGAACAAGCTTTGCTCATTGATCGCGAGATTGGCGACCGCCGCGGCGAAGGCGCTGACCTCGGCAACCTAGGCCTTGCCTACAAGAACCTGGGCCAGATCCGCCGCGCCATCCAGTTCTATGAAGAACGCCTTACCATCGCCCGCGAGATTGGCGACCGCCGCGGCGAAGGCAATGTCCTGGGAAACCTGGGCGTTGCCTACAAAAACCTAGGCGAGACCCGCCGCGCCATCCAGTTCTATGAACAACAGTTAAAAATTGTTCGCGAGATTGGCGACCGTCGCGGCGAAGGCAATGCGTTGGGGAACCTGAGCCTAGTGCTGGACCAACTCGGCGAGCGTGATCAAGCTATTCAACACGCCGAACAGGCACTCGCCATCTTCGAGCAGATCGAAGATCCCAACGCCGCGAAAGTGAGCGCGCAACTTGGCGAGTGGCGCAAGCAAAATTGAGGCAACCATTCGGGGCAATGGAAACTGTTACTGCAGGTAGGTTAGCGATTACAGCCTTCCGCAGGTCGATGATGGCGCCCAGGCAAGTAGCTGTTGGGCTTTACGAAACAACGTGTGGAAATCGGCGAGTAGCTATTTGGAAATGCCGGATCCCATGTCGGGTTCGGTCTCTTCCCTTATGAATTCTCACTACTCCTGATCGGTAACTGCCAAAGTTCAGACAGTCTTTTACCGATCCTCGAAACAGTTCATGAAATCCGCAGGGCTATCTCTAAACTCCCGAAAAGGATCTGCGAAAGCCTTGAAGTACGTCTCCGAATCCGAGAAGTGATCCAGTAGTCTCCGCATTGAACTTGAAGTTCTACGGACTCCAAATAACACGCCCCGAACGATCGATGTAGCCGTCCGAGACGAGGCCGCTGGCTGTCACGACACGGACCTTCGCAGCGCCGCCACGGAAATCATAAGCCCATACGAACTCAGTCTTGATAACAATCTTGCCATTCTTGTCGATGAACTTTGCGCCGTTATCTGCGTTGACGGGCGCTAGTCCCTCCGTGAAGTCGCCACAATCTGCTTTCTCAGAAAAATTTGGTTGTATAACCACGCGTCCACTCTTATCGATGTAACGACATCGCAAATCGATCTCAATCTGCGCCAGGCCTTCCGAGAAATTCGAAGCAGATTCAAAATTGCCGGTTATGACAACTGCGCCTCGTTTATCTATGTACATCACTTTCTTACTCGGACTGCTTCCTTCATCGATGAAGATATTTCCCTCGAACAGATAAGTCACAGCGTTTTGGGCCACCACCGCGAGTCCTTCAGAAAACGATCCGGCTATGTTGTACTGCGGCTTGATAACAACCCGATTGGCTTTGTCGATAAAACCCATCTTGAAAGTATTCTTTCCGGAAACGGCGAACGCAGCCAAACCCTCGCGAAAATCGAGCGCGTATACGTATTGTGGTTTGATAACCAGCTTCCCTTGCTTATCAACAAAACCGTAGAGGCTTTCACCCGTCCTTGGATTCCCCTGGATGATCCGGGCCATGCCGTCGGAAAAACTAAACGCTCTATCGAAGACCGGCTCGACGATGAACTTGCCACTGGCGTCGATGAAACCCCATCTATCGCGGAACACAACAACCGCACGCCCTTCCGAAAACGATCGGGCATTCTGGAACTGGATCGGGATTCTCACTACTCCCTTTTCGTCGATGTATCCGTAACGATTATCCCGTCCAGCCTTCTTGCCTACGACCGCAAGTCCCTCAGCAAACTCATCGGCGAAATCAAACTGTGGAGCAATCACCATCTGCCCTGCCAGATTTATGTATCCAAACTGGCCGTTAACATTGACCGGCAAGAGCACCTCAGCGCGGGCAACTTGAGCGAAGCCCGACAACAGCAAACCCGCTATCACGCTGATAACTATTTTCGGAGGAGAAATTGTCATTGATTTGCAACCAACCGGATTAGACTCGCTTCTACTAGTTGGGCGATGGAGTTCGCCATTAACCATCCCGCAAGGGATTGATGACTCCTAATCAAAGTGCCGGATGATCGGCTCTGTGATTAGGAGTTTTCGTTTAAGGTTGTTCTTAAATATGCAAAAAACAATTTTGATTGGTCTAGCTGGTCTGGCCGGGACTGTCTTGCGGTATTGGCTTTCGGAGTTTGTGGCGCGCCAGTATGGCGGCACGTTTCCGTGGGGCACACTGGCGGTCAACCTGATCGGCTGCTTCGTTGCCGGCGCGGTCTTCTTTCTAACTGAGGAACGATTATTGGCGAACACTACACTCCGGATGGTGATCCTGATCGGACTACTCGGAGGATTCACAACATTCTCAGCTTACGGCCTGCAGAGTTTCGCCCTGCTAAAGGATGGCGAGTTTGGACTGGCGATCCTGAATGTGGCTACGTCAAATATGCTCGGTCTTTTTATGGTCTGGATTGGCCACACTTGCGCCAGAGTTATGTGGTTGTGATTACAATTGACGGCAATTTCGAACTCTAGTAGATTGTCGCCGCCTTACGAACAAGCGCAGTAACGATCGAAACGGTACGCCCGCCGTTTCGGTAAATCGGGGAGGTGCGGTAATACCTTATTGCTCCTATCCTTCCTCTCACACTCACACACTCCAAGGAGACAAGATGAAACACATTAAAGCGTTTGTTTTCGCCGGGTTGTTAATTGCAGCCCTCGCGGTCACCACGTTTATGCTGCGGCCGGCGTCGGCTGCGGCGCCTGGTCCATCAGCCTCGGGCCACGGCACCGTCCTGCTGCCTGATACGGACGGTAATATTGTCAGAAGACAATTCTCTTTCCACGCCAAACAAATGCCCGATGGCTCCATTCAGGGAAGTGGGGTGCTTCACAACCCATCCTTCGACCCGAAGTACGATGCACATTTCCAGATCACGTGTCTTCAGATCGACGGAAACCGGGCCAGCTTCGGCGGCAGTATCCGGAAGACAAGCGATCCAGTCTTCAACGATGAGTTTGACGCAGCGTTCTTCACCGTTTTTGACAACGGTGAGCCAGGCAACGGCAACGACACAATCAGCTCAGTGTTCTTCGATAATGTGGTCGAGCCAAGCGCTTGCCAGTTTATTGGTCCGAATGATTTCCCGCAGGAACCAATCGAAGCCGGCAACGTCAAGGTCAAGCCATAACAGCGGGCGGACACGTCAGTTAAAAGAGGAGAGGCTCGTGAAACTCACGAGCCTCTTTTCTTATGGAGCAACAATCCGAGTTTCAAGCTCCAAACTGTTTTAGATGATGGTCCGTGTGCTTGTAAGTGGCGACGCCCCACTCGCGCCACGTCAATGGTCCAAACAGTGGATGATCGGGCCCTTCGCCATCACGCGGCCCGGTCCCGATTCGCTCCAGTAACTCCAAAAGCGCCGCACGCTCCGTTTCAAACGATGTCGCATCGCTAACCTTCAACTCGACCGCCGTCGGTGCCCCCTTGGGGAACGGGAACACGTAAAGTATGAGGTGCTTTAGCGGAAACACTTGGAAGGCGCGCTTGTTTGCGGGCGTCACGGATAACTCTCCAAGATTCATTCGTCCGCCCAAGGAAAGATGCCGCAACATGTCCCCTACGGCCATCTTGCCCCAACGCCTGTTCGACGATACCGATAGTGACCGCACCCGCTTAATGATCTTTGCCCGGTCAGCTTCATTAAGTATCGAGCCCATCGTTATCCTCCTTCGTTATTCACTTGCATTACTACGTAATCGAACAAAACGCAACAAAGTCTTCCGGTTTACGTACTACTACGCCAAACCCGCTCCACGCTCCGAGAATCAGTGGCGGCGAGCCTGAGACCAAACAATGAACTCCATCGAAGTTGACGGGCTTTCACGAACTTTCAACAGCCTGCGAGCCGTGGACAACATCTCTTTCACGGTAGCAGCAGGCGAGGTGTTTGGTTTCCTGGGCCATAACGGAGCGGGCAAAACGACCACGATCCGAATGCTCACCGGCCAGCTCCGCCCGACGGCCGGCACTGCCCGAGTCGCTGGTTGTAACATCACGACTGAACAGCAACGCCTCAAGCCTCTGGTGGGAGTCGTTTCCGAGAATCAAAACCTCTACGAACGTATGTCCGCCCGGGAGAATCTTGCTTTCGCAGCGAGACTGTACGGCGCCAATCCGGAACGCATCGACGAAACGCTGAAGCAAGTCGATTTGCTCGACCGCGCCAACGACAACGTTCAGCACTATTCCAACGGTATGAAGCAGCGTCTGCTGATCGCCCGCGCACTCCTTCACCGCCCGCAGATAATCTTCCTCGACGAACCGACGAGAGGATTAGATCCGGTAGTCGGACGCGAGATTCGCCGGCTGGTGGTCCAACTCGCGAGCCAGGGTGTAACGATCTTTCTAACGACTCACTACATGGAAGAGGCAGACGAGCTTTGCCGTCGCGTAGCCTTTCTCAGTGAAGGACGTATTGTCGCTCTCGATACTCCCGGCAATCTCAAGCTGGCCCACGGGCAAAAAACTCTCAAAGCCACGCTCGATTCCGGTCAAACTCTGACCATCGATTTGGATGACGCAGTTGCCGGTAAGCAGTTGGAAGAACTGGTAAACGCCGGACATCTGCAAATGTTGCACTCAACCGAGGCGACACTCGAGGAAGTCTTTATCCAGATAGCCGGAAGGGGTTTGTCTGAATGAGCTGGCGAGTTATTGCGGCAATCGCACAAAAAGACCTCGTCGACGCGATTAGAAACCGTTACCTCCTGGTGGCCTTGCTGACGCCATTGTCAGTCGCGCTCCTCCTTCGCTTGATGATGCCGGGCATCGACAGTCTTAAAAAAATGACCATCGTGGTCCACGATCCGGATCGTTCAGCTCTGGTTTCGCAGTTACGCGCAACGCCGCAGATTAAGTTGGTAGAGGCAAACTCCGCGGCGGCTGCGCGAGACGAAGTAGAAAAGGTCGACGCCAATGGTGCATTGGTAGTCCCACCAAATTTCGACGCGGATGTGGCTGCGGACAAACAGCCTGAGATCGCGGTCTACGTTAACAACAAAAAGGGGAGTATCGAGCAAGCGAGTTTCAGGGCCACGGTGGAACGGCAGGTACGAGCCCTGGTGCAACGGCCGCCACCCGCAAAATTAAACTGGATCAATCTTCATGAGGAGACCGGCTCTCCATCCGGAGAGATCAACCTCAACCAGATGATGCTGCCTTTACTGTTGTTACTGACGTTCGGCATGACTGGCGCGCTGGTAGTGCCATTGCTGTTAGTTGAAGAAAAAGAAAAGCGCACGATGGATTTTCTGCTGACTTCGCCGGCGAGAATAACCGAGGTAATCGCAGGCAAAGCTTTCACTGGCGTCGTTTATAGCGTGTTGATTGCGGCCGTGTTGTTGGGACTCAATCGCGACCTGGTTGGCAACTGGCCACTGACCACGCTGACTATCATGTTGGGACTACTCCTGATCGTCGCAATCGGCTTGCTCATGGGAAGTCTTTTTCAAACGACGATGCAGGTGAACACGTGGGCCAGTCTCGCTCTGCTTGCACTCATCGCACCGAGTTTTCCTTTTCCCGGTTCGCCGGCAGTGCTGGAAACAGCGATGCGTTTCATCCCCACATACTATTTTGTTGAAGCGTTGAAATTGTCGCTGGGCGGCACGAGTACGCTACGAATGTGGGGATACCTGGCGGCAGTATTGGCCTTTACGGTCGTTGCGTTCTTTGCTGTGACCTGGTCGTTGCGACGGCAACAGAATTAGAGCCATCCACAGATTACACAGATTGATTTATAAAATCTGTGTAATTTGATTTATAAAATCTGTGTAATCTGTGTATGGCATTTGTCAATTACAAAGTCCACTTTCAATCAGCCTTTCGCACGGCCGCCAAAGGAGATGATGTTGCCGTCGAGATCCTCTACATAGAAATCCATCGTGCCCCACGCGGTAGGCGCGAGCGGCTTCAGAATCGTTACACCGTTGGCGACGCACTGGTCAAAGTAAGCTTCAATCCCATCCACACAGGCGGCAGCGTCGAGATGCTCGTGGTCGCGCCGCTGTCGACGTTCGTCCGTGTTCTTCGGCGCTTCCTTGAGGTGTAATTCGAGTCCGTCCAAATATCCGATCGCGTAGAAGCCGTCCCACGGCTCGCCGAAGGTGAAACCGAGTTTCTTGTAGTACGCGATCGAGCGTTCAAGGTCGTCGACAAGAAACTGTGGAGCAAAGGACGTGACGCGCGGCTTCCTAACGGTAGTCATAATGCTTCCTGGAATTTGAAATTCAACGCTGGCCGGAGATAATACCGTGAACTAAGCCCCCTTCCACGAACTTCTTCCGGAAAATCTCCGGGATTTGCCAAGAACAATCAGGGTATGAGGAAGATCGTTACGTTCGACCGTCTTGGCACTTATGGCCGCTTTGCTAATCAACTTTTTCAGATTAGCGGAACTATCGGAATTGCGCGGCGCAATCAGTTTGATTTCGCCTTCCCCGCCTGGCGCAACTACGCCGCGCTAAGATTCGGACAACCAGATCTTAATGTGCAAGGACGATTCGCGAATTCGCTACCGCTTTATACCGGCGCGCCTCTTCCCGAACACTTCATTGATTTTGGTTACCAGAATGTTCGTTTGACTCGCAGCGTTTCTCTGCTCGGCTACTTCCAATCCGAACGCTACTTTTCGCACTGTCTCGAGGAAGTGAAGTCTTACCTGCGCATGAAACACGAGCCGGCGCTGAATGACTATTGTGCGATCCATTGGCGGGCCGGAGATTACGGTGCGGCTCCGACAAAGTACAAGCCAAAAGGAAACCCGGCCCATCCCCGCATGGACCTTGATTACTACGAGCCCGCAATGGCGTTGTTTGACTCGCGCCAGAAGTATCTTGTGTTCAGCGACGATATTGCAGCGGCGAAGAAGTTGTTTGGCAATCGGGTCGAGTATTCAGAGGGGCTGGATTACCTTGACGACTTTCGTTTGATGAAACGCTGCAGGCATTTCATCATTTCAAATTCCAGCTACAGCTTGATGGCCGCGATTCTCGGCGATCATCCGGAGAAGCAAGTCGTTGGACCTTCGCCGTGGTTCGGCGGCGCGGAAGCGCGCACACTCGACGACCGCGACATCCTGAGCCCCGGATGGCATGTGGTCCATTACAAAACGGGATTAGTAGTAACTAAAAAAGCGGCGTGATGTTTCTAGTACGGATAGTATTCGTAAGCTCGTTTAGGCGCGCGACTGGTCAGTTTCCATCCAACCCGCGGCCTCACTTCTTTTTCTGAATGGTTCTTGAATCCTGACGTAATCGCATACGCGTCTGAGTTATCGTCGCGAACCTCGGTGACTTCGACGAGCATGTAAACGTTGCCGGGAGAAACGGCGAAGAATTTCATTCCCGGAACGACTCCCGCCGTCCGGCCAACATTCAATTTAAATCCATGCTGCGGCTTCGACTTCACCTCAACAATCGTTGCCTGAATCGGTGGGCCAACCAAGTACTTCCCGTAATGCGACGGCACTGCCGGTAATCCGAAGCAACGCTTCTCGCGGTCCGCCTGCTTCAGAAAAAACTCGTTGATTTCAAGAGAACGTCCGGCGTTTCGCGCGGCGTAGCAAAAAGCCATCAACTGGTCCAACGGAACAAGGTAATGTTGCTCGCCCCACTTCACGGTGATTAGATCGCCGGCCAGGGCATACACCTTCGCACCTTCCCCAGCGAGCTCTGACATCACGCGCAGATTTCCTTCACGAAAATCCACCCGGCCGAAATTTACTTTGTCTCTCCACGAATGCGAACAAGTGTTCCACCAAACTACGAAACCATTCTCCGGCGCCCAAACAAGTTGCGCGCTCGACGTAGGGTCATCCTCCGCCACATACGTGCCAACCCATTCATTCGCCGGGGAGTTGGAAGCCTCGCCAATAATCAACTCTCGCCTCGATCGAAGCGTAGCGTCCTGCGCCGCCGACAAAGCACCCGGCTCTTTGAGAGACTGTTGATCGAATACCTCTTGCCTTTGCGCACGCGCCGGCGCAAGTATCACAACGACGATCAAGCACACAATGCTCACAACCAGAACGATGCGCATTTTATTTCTCGCCAAGCTCACTAACTCTCGCCTCGGAAGATAACGATTCGGGAACTTCTCCAGCGCCGGTTCGTGTCACAACCAGCGTGTTTTCTGAAAGGAGAAGCAACGATGAAAGAACGATCAACGTGGATGCTGATGCTCGTGATGGTGGTTGTCTTTTGCCTGTCAAGTTGGGCCACCGGTGCGAACAGTAAAACCAAAACAACCTGGGAGTACAAAGTAGTCTCAATCTACGGTCCCTCAGAAACGAACCCTCCGCCCAATTACACTGAGTTAAATAATGCCGGACTCGAAGGGTGGGAACTAGTCGCTGTCCGCTCGGGGAATTTCCCTGACGCACACTCTAAACAGTTTCGGACAGATTACTATTTCAAGCGTTAAGCCGGGCGAACTACTCTCCCTAACCAGATCGCCACACGCTCGCACATCAGACAGATCCAGTAAATCGCCAGCCCCACCAGCATGAACCAGAAGAAATACACCGGCAAAATATAGCGATACTCAAAATGAAACGGCGCATGCGCCCTCTCACTACTCGGTCAGATCGTCTTCAGTACCGTCAACAGCAGGCCCGCAATTTGGCGGTAAATTAGCTACTAACATTGCGACCACCTCGTCCGCATCGCCTTCGCCTATTGGGACGCCCACGCCTTCACGATCTGTTGCCGGATAGGCGCGAAATCGTCCGTTGCCGATCGGAGTAGCAAACGGGCAGTCATTAGTGAAAGGCCACCCGGTTGTGCGGCTGAACCGCAGCGAATGCAAACTGGTAAAAGGAAACAGTTGTCGCAATTCAGGGTGTTCCTTCGCAGCACGGATCAACGGCAGCGGCGACATCGCTTCACTCGTAGTCTCTTCAGACGATGTCCAGGTATGTATGAGTTTGTCCCATTGATAGTCGACGATGCGGCCGGCCTCGTGGGCCACCCCTTGTTCGGCCGGGATGAAGAACCTGAACCGGCTCTCCATTTCAGCGATGTTTGGCTCTTCAGCTATCCAATAATGAATCGCCTGTGCGGCATCTTGTAAGCTGCTGCACGATCCTTTGCCATACGTGACACCCTTGGACCAAAAGTCAAACATAAACAAACGCTCGTTCGCGGCAATATACATCTGGCAATAGCGTGACCCGCGCTCAACTCGTGCATAGGAAAGGGAAGGTAATTCTCCCGCCGTCTGAAGCTGGCTGCCTATCTCAGCCAACGCCTGGCCCAGGGCATTCGACAAGGTTCCCGCCGCCGCTACGTCAGGATACAAGTCGCTGTTAACTTGTTTTGCTAATACCTGATAAGTCATTTAGTTTCGTTTGCGTCTCTCTTAACGCTTCCTCCAAAACCTGCATCCAAGCAGCGGAACGCCGTTCCGCATTAGATGCACATCTGAGCCCGATACACGCATAAAAGATGAACAAAGTTGCCTTCTTTTTCTTAACCTCCCTACTGTTGTTCACCACGACGACCGCCAACGCACAATCGCGCGAGCCACTCAGGTTACAGCTTACGGTCCTTGATGCGGAAACTCACCGGCCCCGCTCGACCTTCGTCCTCGGCGAGCCGGTGCTACTGAAGATCTCTTTGACTAACCAGTCAGGTACTGCACGCACTGTGGCTCACCTGCCGGACACCACGATCGATCTCAAGCTGAGTGCGATGGAGGATTTCGAAAACGGTCCAAAGATTACCGAAAGCTACTTCGGCGGCACCGGCGGCGCATACTACCGTGATGGGATGACGATCTGGACGGGTTGGGCGCCGCGAATGATATCTCTTGCTCCCGGACAAACCGTTTCCGAAACCATCACCGATGTGGGCGACCATATCTGTGACCATCCGTTTGGGGAAGGAACCTACACGCTGACAGCGAAACATCCCCGCGGCGCGCGCGCGAGCGTCTCGTTTCGCATCGTTGTTGACGAAGCAAAGACCATCCCGCTGCTGGAAGAGATGGCCGCCTCCGCGTCCGCAGTGAGTGTTGACAGCACCCTCTCTCACTGGGCCGACGCTACGTTGAATCTCGTGCGGCTTCCATCGATCAGTGGCCGCGTCATAGCTACCGATGGCCGGCCACTAAAGGAAATCCAGATGATTCTTACCGGCACGGAAGGAGGTTCGGTCGAAACCAGGAATGATGGCAGTTACCGAATCGAGTTTCTAAAAGAGGACGGCACTTACACAGTTACGCCGGAGATTCCTCATTACCATCGTTTCGAACAGGAACGCTACACGATCGAACCGGCCAGCAGAACTATCTCGTTCCTGAATGGCAAAGCCACTGACGTTAATTTCACGGCGACGAGAATCCGCGTCAGCACCAACGTCGCGTTGGAAGACGAAGGAGCAAAGGCAATCGCCTCGTCCATCCTGGACCAGGACTTTGAAACTGAAAATATCATCGATGGCTCCCCGGCCGCGGACGGTTGGCACACAGGAAGCAGCGGCTGGAACGATGGAACACCAAACGTTTTTCCTGATTGGATTGAAGTGGACTTTGGCCGCCTCCGAACAATCAACTGGATCAACGTCTTCACCCTGCCCGATGACTACAAGGACCGGTCAGACCCCGATCTCAAGCAGACGTTTACGCAATACGGCATCACTGATTTCGACGTGCAATATTGGACCGGACGCGCGTGGCGCAACGTCCCAAACGGCGCGATCAGAGGCAACAGGAATGTTGTGCAAAAGATCAGTTTTCCCGTCTTTGCTACAAACAAGATCCGCGTTGTGGTCCTGAACGCACTTGGCGGTGAGAGTCGCATTACACAAATCGAGGCCTGGCATCTGAACGATCTACCACAAGCAAAGATCACACTTGAAGGCAAACGCAACGCGAAGAACATCGCCACTAAGTCAGTAGTAAATTTCCTGACCGAGGCTTTCGATATCGACGGCTCGATTCGGAGTTACGAGCTTGATTTCGGCGACGACGAATCAGAGTATGAATGGGAGTACGATCACAAAAAACCCGCCGACAAACCAAAACTCACGCACAGTCATCTCTACGAAAAGGAAGGAACGTACACCGTCCGGCTCAGGCTCGTCGACGATAGCAACGAAGCCAACGAAACTACGATGGTCGTAACCGTACTTGACCCACCACAAGTGACAGCAAAGCAGGCTTCCCCGAAAGCTTCGCATCACAACCGCAAGTAAAGCTGCCGGTAGTCCATATTTTCACCTGTTAATCCACAGATTACACAGATTGATTTATAGAATCTGTGTAATCTGTGGATAGAGAACTTGACTTAGGTCACCACCGCAAGTAAAGCAGTCCAATACATTGCCGAGGCGCATGGTCCAGGCGTATGATGCGTCGCCGAGTCTCCCCCATGACTTCTGGAACGCGCAGTTTTGCGCTGCTTATTGGACTGTTTCTGCTCACCTGCCTGCCGGCGTCCGCTCAGGAACGGCTTTGCGATCCCGCCTTTGAAGAATGCTACAAGCCTTTGCTCAAAGCCATCGAAACTGAAACTGCCGGAATCGACGCGTCCATTTACATCATCGAGTTTCAGCAACTCGCAGACGCAATCATCAGCAGGCATCAGGCAGGCGTGCCTGTTCGCCTCATCGTCGAACCACGATCCAGTCTAAGACTGCCACTGAATGAACAGATACTGGATCGGTTCAAAGCGGGCAGTATCCCGATGCGCTACAAAGTTGATGATGCGATCGTACACGCGAAGATGGTCCTGCTCGCCGGCCAGGGCAAAGTCGTCTTCAGCAGTTCGAATTTCGGTGACGGCGATCTTCGTCCGTACGAGCCGTACGTCAATTATGTCGACGGCGTGTGGTACTTCAGCGACGATCCGGCAGTAGTCAACAGTTTCAAGACCCGGTACGACGACCAATGGACCAACACGGTGACCTATGGGAACTACGCCAACATTCCCGCCGGTCCGCTAACACGCCGATACCAGCAGTATCCCATCGATCCGGCCATGAACTTCGCGCCGGGCCAAAGTCCCGCAGATGATTACGGCGCACGCACGATCGCGTCGATCGATCGAGAGACTCAGCAGATCGATCTGACGATGTATCGCATTACGGACGTGCATATCTGTGATGCTCTGATCAGAGCGTTGGGGCGCGGCGTTGTGGTACGACTGCTTGCTGAGCCTGACGAGTACCGCTTCGACGCGAACAGACGGGGAGCTGATTTCTCAGGACCTTACAACATCGATCGGATGTATGCCGCCGGCGTCCAGATCCGTATGCGCAAGCATCTCGGACTCACTCACCAGAAATCGGTGTCGCTCTACGCACAAGGTCTCACGATCTTCGGGTCGTCTAACTGGAGCTGGCAATCATTCAACTATCAGGAAGAGCATAATTACTTCACTACCAAACCGTGGTTCTTCCAGTGGTTCGTCGATCAATTCAACCGCAAGTGGAACTCGCCGGCTGAGTACGAAGCGTTTATTCCGCGCGCCCCTGCAACTCCGGTGAATCTATCGCCGGCAAACTCCGTCACTGCTGGCCAGTCAGTGTTGCTCAACTGGGAAGGCGGGCGTTGGGCTAACAAATACGACGTCTATTTTGGTCCCAACGAAAACAACTTGTCTCTGATTGCTTCAGATTTGATTACCGGCACTCCCGGAACGAGCGGTTCAGAAAACTACCTGGTTTCCAACTTGCAAAATGGCGTCACGTATTGCTGGCGTGTTGCAGGAAAGACCATGGCCAACCAGACGGCCGCTGGTCCAGCGTGGTGTTTCCGCGCATCGAGCACCTCGCCATCGGCATCGCCGCAATTGCAATTGATTCTCGATTCAGCAGGGTCAACTCTGAACCAGGCCGCAAGTCTCGACGCATCCTTACTCATTAGAGATCCGTTTTCGATTCTCAATGACCAGCTTCTCAACGAGGGCAGCGATCGAAACACTAGAGTGATCGTGTTTGTGAGGAACCTTCAGTTGATACCGGGCGAATCGCCCCATGTCGTAACTGTGAACCTAGTGGACGAGAACAATCAAACATACGATATACCCGCGGAAACATTGACACTGTTGTCCAACACTGACTTCGTTCAAGTCGTTTTCCGGCTACCTGACAATCTCACTCTCGGTAAGGTTGCAGTAACGGTCAAGGCTCACGGCCAAACCAGCAACATCGGAACCATGAGAATCAGGATTTAGAGGCCCTGATTCAAGTTACAATCAAAACTGAGTAAACCTGTAAATAGGTTGCTAAGCGAAAATCCGTGAGCTAACCTCCGGTTCCTACGAAGATGAGCAAGAAAGAGCGCCGGGCTCGTGCCGGTGAAATGATGTTGTATGTGAATTGGTGGGAATAAAACTCAGACTGAGAGCGGTAGCCGATTCTCAAGCCGAACTACCGCTCTCGCGGAACGCACAGGCACCCACAATTTGCCTCTGGGCTGCGCGCGCTCCAAACTACACAAACATGTAAAGGAGCAGTGTTGAAAAGGGCGCGAGGGCAAACCCGCTAGTGAGACACGCCCGATTAGTTCGGGCCTTTCGGGTATCCTCTAGGTCGGCGCGCAGTGTAAGTGAAAATACATATAAATTCAAGAGCGCATCTTCGTCAGGAGTTATGGCCTGATGGGACGCTCGCGCCGAAACAAGCCAAAGAAGTTGAGTCAGAAGCTGTTGGCGATCAGAAAGCGTCTGAACATGAGTCAAACTCAAATGGCGAGAGCGCTGCAACTGAAAGTTCACTACTCAGCAGTCTCGAATTTTGAACTCGGCACACGCGAACCTGACTTGATCATCGTGCTGCGTTATTCACGCCTCGCCGGTGTGCCGATGGAAAGTATCGTCGACGATCTTTTGAACCTGCCGGAATAATAAAAGACGCCAAGGTCTTTCACCTCACTAATTCTCCCACCTCCACAGCAATGCAAAAGTTCTTGCATTTTTTAACGCTGCGTGTAGTATTGCGGCGTTGCCCATCCCGCTTATGTAACCTCGGGGCAGCTCAACGTGATCACACTGCCTTTTCGGTCTTCGCCCAGAAGATTACGTTCACATGATTCGTCAAGCAGGCACATAGCTCTTCAAGCAGGCTTCGAAGCTCAGGGTTTTCGACTGTCAGCAATTAACTCCCAGAATTCATAGATGGTCCTCCCAGATGAGTGCAGATGACTGAAGACAAAGTCGTCGGAGGAGAATGTCATGGTTCCACGCAAATATATAGACCAACTCAGAAACAACCTGGCCGGAAGGGTGCTCGAAGCAGGCGACCCCGGCTACGATCAATCAATCGTTATCGATAACGGGCGCATCGATCTACGGCCAGGCATTGTGGTCATGTGCGCCAACGTGAACGACGTTATTACTGCGTACAAGTTCGCCCTCCAGCACGAAATGCCATTCACAGTGCGCGGCGGCGGCCATAGCGCGGCCGGTTACTGTTTGAACCAGGGCGGAATGGTGATTGACCTCACCAACATGACCGCCAAACGCCTCGATGCAGAACGCGGCGTTCTCTGGACCGAGACCGGTAACCGATGGCGCGACCTCTATCTTTTCCTGCAAGCCACCAATACCGGTTACATTCCGATTGGCGGCGGTTGTCCGACCGTCGGCATCCCGGGCTTCATGCTCGGCGGCGGAATCAGTTTCGTTTCGCGCTCGTACGGTCTAAGCGTCGACAACCTTCTTTCTATCGATCTCGTTACGCCGGACGGCAAACTGCGGAGAATCTCAGCGGAATCAAAATCAAAAGAAGACAGGGATCTCTGGTGGGCCTGCCGCGGCGGTGGCGGTGGCAACTTCGGAATCGCCGTTGCTTTCGAGATACGCGTGCATAAACCAAACACGCCGACAATGCTGGTCGGACAGATCCGCTATCCGATTGAGTACGCGCAGGAAGTTCTCGGTTTCTACAATAAATGGATCGAGAAGATGCCCGACACGCTCGCCGTCTACGGCTTCATGGGTAAAGTTGCTTTGCCGGCCCACCCTGACACGGTCGTGAACACCGTCGGTCTCACGCCGATCTTTAACGGAAACAGCCGCGAGGGAATGGATCTCATCGCGCCGATTCTCAAGTTCCCGAACATCTTTATCAATCTCTACGACATGACGCTGCCCGACTTCGAGATCTACAACGGGCTGCTCACGATCGTCGGCGGGATGAGTGGTTACATCCGCTCGGGCTTTATGGCCCCGGGCTCGTTTACGAAGCCATGCATCGATGTTCTAACGAACGCGATGACAAGCGCGCCTTCACCGAACAGTCTCCTGGTATGGACGCACATGGGCGGCAAAGTCACCGAGGTCGCAAAAGACGAGACTGCGTTCTGGCATCGTGACGCGCGCTTCCTGTGGGAAGTCAAAGCGATCTGGCCGCAGACTGACCAAACGGTCCAGAACGTCGACTGGGCTTACAAACTCGGCGAAGACATGGTGCCGCACTCGATCGGCGCTTACTGCAATTACATCGATCCGCTGTTGCACGACTGGCCGAAAGAGTTCTACGGCGACAACTACAAGAGGCTTGTCCGAGTCAAGAAAGCGGTCGATCCCGAAAACCACTTCCGGTTCCAGCAAGCTATCGGATCTCCGTTCAATCCGGACGCCGGGTATCCGCCCAATCAGGCGCCGTTGTATCGCACGTTTCTCGTTTGATTCGAGATGGAGGAGAGATGAAGAAAATCGCAACCATCATACTGCTCGCCGCCGTCGCCGTGACCATGGTGATCATGACGCCGGAAACGTCGACGATGGCCCCCGCTGCCGATCCGGCGATCGTTCTGAGCCCAAAAATTCCGGGAGATGCTCAGTTCGGACCGTTGCCACCCAACCCGACGAACGAGCAGAAGTTGCTAGCTATTCAAGGCGACTTCGACATTTATTCATGGAACACATTCATCGCACTCAACTGGCCGCCGGGACCGGACGGTAACGGAGATCCCAACAAGACGATCGGCCAGAACGGCGACAACGACACCGTGTGGGAACACTATCGCAACGTCGATAGCGTCTTCCTGCCCGGCGGTGCAAAGCCAACCTATACCGGACCGGGGACCGTCCCGACGCAGTGCAAGGCCAGCTACAAACCGGGAATGAAGATCATCACCCAGGTTGGGAAAACGCCGACGGTGCTGACCGCTTTCAGCCAGCCCTTCAACACCGGGCCAATCATCGATCAGAACGGCAACTACACCCGCTTCGAAATTCTCGTTAACAAGCCGATGTTCGACTACATCCTGCAGAACACGCTCTACTCAAAGGCAGGACAGAAAGTGTTTTCGGGCGCAGTGAAGTTCCCGTGCGGAGTTCTCAACGGTCCCGAAGGCGCGATCATGGTCAAGGCTGCATGGAAAGTTATCGACCCCGCCGACAAGAGCCGCTTTCACTCGCAGACGGTTTTGGTTTACTCGCCTGCTTCACAAAATCCGAAGTACCCGGCGTCGTGCAGCACGAAGACGATGGGACTCGTCGGTTTGCACGTCGGCCATAAAACCAACTCGGCGGCGCAGTGGCTCTGGTCCACTTTCGAGCACGTCGATAACGTTCCAACTGAAGCCGATGTCGCAAGCGGAAACCTCAAGACAAAGTACAACTACTACGACCCGAAATGCGCCGCGTCGAAGTGTCCGCCAAACCAAACGCCGCCACGCCCGTGGAATCCGACGCAAGTCAGCGCCTTCCACAGCCAGATCGTGCGCATGAATATGTTCAAGGGCAACGAGTTTGCATTCGAGAGCGCCGCGGCACGCAACGCCGACGCGTTGAAGCTGCTTCTCGGCGTCTCTTCCAGCTCGGTGTGGAAGAACTACGAGTTGATTAGCACCATGTGGCCGACCAACACGGGACAGTGCCAGGCAACTCCGGGTGATCCGCTCGGAACACCGGCGCCGAACTTCCTGGCCAACACCACCCTCGAGACTTATATCCAGGGCATGGTTCCCAACGTGTCATCGAACTGCATCGAGTGTCATAACAACGCCACGATGACGACGCCAGTGCCGTCCGATTTCACCTACGTGCTGCAACGCGCGCAATAGAGAAAGAAGAGAGAACGATATGACTACTCCACCAAACAACGGCGGTTCCGCGCCTTCGGAAGCCGTCGTTCAAGATTTCGCGAACATGTCGGCGGCACTGATGGGATTTCAGGCGAGTTTTATCAGGCCGTTTCTCGATCCGGTGAATCTCTCCGGCATCTTCTATCAATTCGCCGTCGCGCAAGTCGGACAAACGATGATGGACGCATTGATGAGCGCGTTCGATGCTCTCAGCAAGCAAACACCACCGCTGACTGCGCAACAGATCGCCGACACACTGCTCGAAGTTTCGAGCCCCACTCCGTCGAACCAGGCACTGCTCTGCCAGAGCATCATCGCGATGTGGTATCTGGGTTCGTGGTATCCGCCACCGTTCCAGAAGGATGGTTTGCAACAGGTGATCTCGTCGCAGGCCTACACGAAGAGTCTCGCTTGGAACACGGCCCAGGCGCATCCGATGGGATTCAGTGCTTTCCCATTCGGCTACTGGAGCCAGCCGCCGGGGCCGCTCACGGACTTCGGCGTTAACACTGGAGGTGGACAATGAGCAACGGCGCTTCTCCACAATACGACGTCGTGATCATCGGCGCCGGCGTTTCCGGCAACCTGATCGCGAAACAGGTCGGCCTCGCCGGCAAGAAAGTGCTCATTCTCGAGGCCGGACTTCCAGTGCCCGACAGCCGCGAGGAGTACATGGATAACTTTTATCTCGCGCTGGCGAAGACACCGGAAGCTCCATACCCCGCGCTGGCCGGACGCACCGGCAATAAGGACCACCCGGTCGGCAAGCTTCCCGATCCGGCAACACTGCCTACGCCGCGCGCGACAGTGCTCGGTCTTGGCGGCACGCCCGAGACCAGTTATCTCGTGCAAGCGCAATCGTGGGTCGCAACTCATCCTGATGATCCAGCACCGCCGCAAAACCCACCGACGGCGCCAAACGGCGACGTGCGCGGTCTCCAGTTTTCGAGCACGTTCGAACGTAACGCCGGCGGCACGTCGTGGCACTGGCTCGGCACTTCGCTACGTGAACTCGAGAACGACATCCGCATGTGGACGAAGTATCAGCACGCGGTCGATTGGCCGGTGACTTATGACGAGATGCAGCCGTTGTGGGCGAAAGCGGAGAAAGAGATCGGCGTCGCTGCGAGCGTGGTCCAGCAGGAGCCGCTTGAAGTCGTCGGCTTGGAATATCCGCCGGGATATCAATATCCGATGGGCCCGATCCCGACGAGCATTGTGGACCAAACTGTCAGTCAGGGTGTCTCCGGACTCCAGGTGCCGGGCACATTGCCCGACACGCCCGGTGGTTCCGATCCGCAGATGTACGACGTCTTCGTCACACCGACACCTGCGGGACGCAACTCAGAGCCGTACGACGACCGCCGCGTCTGCGCCGGCAACACAAACTGCATTCCCATTTGTCCGATTCAAGCGAAGTGGGATCCGACCATCACACTCGGCAAAGCACTCGACACCGGCAACGTGACCGTGAGCTATCAGTCAGTTGCTTACAACGTCGCCGTCGACGCTAATAACAAAGCTACCAGCGTCGATTATTACGTGTGGTCGCGCGACTCAGCGGGCAAGTTGCAGAAGGAGTCGAAGTCCGTCTCGGGCAAGATCATCGTTCTCGCAGCCCACGCGATCGAGAATGCAAAGCTGCTCCTGTTGTCGAACAACTGGAAAGGCATCGCCAACAAGAGCGATCAGGTGGGCCGCAATCTGATGGACCACCCGCTGTACCTGACCTGGGCGCTGGCGCCGCAACCGCTCTGGGGCTATCGCGGTCCACTGGCGACGGCGGGCATCGAGTCGCTGCGCGACGGCGAGTTTCGTAAGTATCGCGCGTCGTTCCGCATGGAGATCGGAAACGAAGGCTGGAACTTCGCGACCGGCGATCCTTACACGACCGCTCTCGACTTCATCCAGGGAACGGACAACTCGGGTGTTAACCCTAAGAAGGAGCGCTTGGGTGGTACGGCGCTGGCGTTGAAGTTGAACGACTTGCTCACGCGGCAGTTTCGCATCGCGTGCATGTTCGATCAGACGCCGTTGCAGGAGAACCGCGTCCAGCTCGATCTCGATAGCTACGGCAAGCCCGTTAACACAGACGGCTTGGGCATTCCCCGGCCGAAGGTCGAATACGGATTCGATACTTACACGATGGAAGGCTTTCGCATGGCGGCGTACGTTTGCTCGCAGGTCTACAAGCAAATGGGGGCGCAAGAGTTTACGAAGAACAACGTCGGCGGTACGGGCGACTTCACGTATCGCGGCGTGAACTATCACTACTACGGCGCGGGGCACGTTGTCGGTACGCATCGCATGGGTCCCGATCCATATACGTCTGTTGTCGACTCAAGTCAGCGCTCGCACGACGTGCAGAACATGTGGGTGGTGGGTAGCGGAAGCTTCCCGACCGTCTGCACTGCAAACCCGACACTGACTCTGTTGGCGCTCGCGTTCAAATCAGCCGACAGCATCATCGCAGCTCTTAAATCGTACTAGCCCTCAAAGGAGAACCTGGTTCATGTATATCGTTGACGCTTTTTGGTCCATCATTCCCGGCAATGAAGCAAAAGCCTATGCGGCGCTTGGCGCGCTCGCGGCGCAGGTCGAGCGGGAAGAGCCCGACACGTGGATGTATCTGATCCACACTCCAAATCTCGATCCGGGTGTTAATACGTTTCCGATGCCGGGACCGCAGCAGGTGGCCTTCGTTGAGGGCTACAAGAATCGCAAGGCCTTTCACAACCACGCCACAGGACCCATCTTGAAAGAGTTCTTCGCGAAAAACGGTTCGTACTTTCTCAATATGTATGGACCAACTGTGCCTTTCATGATGGTGCAGACGCTGGAGATGATCGACGGCTTCATCCGTCCCGGCGCGGATGTAATGAACGCGTGGCAGGTCGAGGCGCGTTGGGTGATGAAACCGGGTAAACGCGAGAAAGTGCAGGAGGCTCTTAAGGGCTATGTGCACGACGTGCGCACGCAGGAGCCGGAGACTTTGATGTACACGGTGAGTGTCGCCGACGTGAGCCCGCAGTCGATGTCCCTTCCGCCGTCACAGATCGATGCTTTGGTCTACAACTCGTCCTGGACCAACAAACAGGCCTTCTTCGATCACGGCAGCGGTCCCGTGTATCAGGACTTCCTGAAAAAACACGGTCATCTCTTCGTCCAGGCCGGTCCCGGCTCGACGACACACCCCTACATGACCACGTCAGTGATGAAACGCTTCGCCGGTTTCTTCCGGAAACAAGCGTTTATTAAATAAGAACGAAGCTGTTTACACGTAAAGAACAGCGCCGTTCTACACTCTGAGCGCGTTGCACACGCAAGACCATCTCATTCACACCCGGCTTTAGCCGGGTGTTTTTCTTGCACTACAAGAAGAAACTGTTTCAACAGTTTCCCGCCGCTGTAACTGCGCTCTTACGGCACAACCTTAATAACGCCTGGCATTGGTCCAGTACCCGGCGGGGTCTTGCAATTCGGCTCGCCGAGATGAATGCCACAGTGGTATCCGAACGTTCCGACTTTATTAAAAGTCCGGGTTACCGACTGTCCGGACGTCATATTGCCGGAGTCAAACGAGGCGTCGAGTTGATCGCAGCCATTCGTCGCATTGCCGGCAACGCGTTCCAATTGATGCGTGCCGCCAGTGACGGTCCACGTAACCGTTCCTCCCACCTTGATCGTTGTCACCGGCGTGCCACTCGCATCGTCCACCCACTTAAAGTTGGAGCCTTTCACACTAGCGGTGGCCGGCGCCGTGCTGCCCGGTGACGGCGATGCAGCCGAAGGCGACGGAGACGCAGCAGTCACCGTAGGTGACGCAGCTACGGTTGGCGTGGTTGCAGCCGTTGGGCTCGGGCTCGCATTCCCCGGAGATGGTCCGGGTGTTGTGCAAGAGGCGACACCTAGTAGCAGAACAGTTGTGAGTACTAATCCGAGGGTTTTCATCTGATCCTCCTTCGTTGCGGTTGTGGGCAGACGGGATCTGTGGTTTTTTACTCTCTGCTATATATGACGTTTCGGAAGGGTTCGTTTCCGGGCCACTCGAACATAATTGCAGTCGAACACAATTTCATTGACTTTCCCGCCCAACCTAAATATTCTGCCGCCGCTTTGAAAGGCTGAAGTTCTCACGAGACCTCGCTGTAACCCGTTTATTAACAGCCTCAAAGCCGTGACGATGATCCCAGGTCGTTTTCCAACCTCTGTGCTTGCTTGAAACAAAAGCCCAGTAACCAACCATATTCAGTAGGTCGAGACTCACCATGGATGAACGAAACTTTGAGAAACCAGTAGCGTGGTTGCTCGGGAAGCAACTACTCGGCGGCATCAAAGGCATGCTGCTCTACACCGCCTACGGCGCCAAACTCGATCCTCGCGATTGGATGACCGCGAAACCCGAGCCCTTTGACGCCGAGGGTAAAGATGAATTCTGGTTCGATTATCTGTCGGACGCCGGCGACGGCTCAAAGGCGATGTACAGCATCGCTTATCTCGCCTTGAGCCCCTTGTGGACGAAGCTGAATCAAACCACCATCGCGTTGCCCGACGACGAGGACAAGCGTAAGGTCACCACGCTAAAAACCGATGGCCCCGATTACAAGTTTGTACTCCCGCGCGGAAGATTTCTCTTCATCGGTGGCGATACCTGTTACCACTCCGCTGAATACCTTTCCCTTGTCGATCGCTTTCAACGCCCGTTCGTCTACGCTTACCAGGATCTAAAGAAACGAAAACTGATCGACGACTCTCACGAACGCCGCCCGGTCTTCGGCATCCCTGGTAATCACGACTACTACGATCAGGTCGATGGCTTTCGCCGCCAGTTTCGTAAACCAACCAGACCCGAGGGACCACTGCCTCCCGACGATGGTCCATACAAAAGCGGACGCGGGTACGCCTCCTTAACGCTCGCCGGATTCAAGCGTGTTCAAGAGGCCAGCTATGTCGCTTTGCAGCTTCCCTTCGACTGGTGGCTCTGGGGACTCGATACCGAACCCGGTCTTATCGATCTCCGACAAAAAGCATTCTTTTCCACGCTAAAGACCGACGGCGAGCAAACTGGCATACCGAAAAAACTCATAGTCGCTACCTGCTCTCCGACCACTGTCTTCGGCCGCGTCGGTGAACTGGAAGAAATAAAAGCCACTCAGTCAATGCAAGCGTTGGGCTTGAAACTTCCGTTCGCCGCGAGAAAGGCCGGTGATAAACCGGATCTCACCAAAGCCGGAGACGGACAGTTGGACGAAGGTCAAATCCGTCTCGACCTTTCTGGAGACGTTCATCACTACGCGCGTTATTGGGGACCGAAAGCCAATGGAGTTCCGCGCGAACACAGCACCGCTCAGCGTCCTGACGCCAACAGTTATGCGTCAGTCGTTTCCGGAGCAGGCGGCGCGTTTCATCATCCCTCCACGACCTACGACGACGAGATCTGTGAGCAAGTGCTTTATCCGCCTGAAGGCCGTTCACGTGAGGCGGTCGGAAACACGCTCTTCAAATTCTGGAACGTCATGACCGGCGGTTACATCTGGCTCGCCGGATTCATCATGGCGTTTGTTTTCTACTTCTGTATCACTGCTCCACAGAGCAGCAGACAGTTCATCAGCAACATTGGCCGCGGCGACACTAGCTTCGTCAATGCTCTCAAGGTTACCGGCAAAAAGAATCCCGAGGCCATCGAGCCAACAATCGCCTATCCGGATTCGCAACCTTGCGCTCCAGTGAAACCGTATGGGCTCTGGCGTGGATTGGTCCAAAACGAATGGCAACCCGGGAATTGTTCGCCCGCAGCACCGGGATATCTCTTCACAGTCCCAATAACAACATGGACCATCGATCTGATATTGGGTGATGTTTTCATCGGGCTTTCGGTGTTGGCTATCCTCCTCACTTTCTACCTGGCCGTTTTCACGGAATGGATTTTTAGCAAGAAGAGCCCGTGGGAAGACAAAAGTGTTCCTGAGAAAAAACTAATTCCGATCGTTGCGATAACCGGGGCGCTGGTGTTGATTGGTCTACTCAGTATTCAACCATATCGCTACCACATCACACCCTTCGTCAATAGTCTCCTGGTGCTCTATTCGATCGCGGCGGCCGTCACGGCGATCATTCTCAATGTTCGCTACAGCGACTACCTCTTCCGAAAGAGCTTCGTTCCGCAAGAGCGAAAAGCCGCGGCGGCGAAACTGCTAAAGATCGTCCAGGACTATTTCCCGTGGGTTCTGTGGCTGCTGGCCATAGTAGTGCTCACAGTGGGACTGTGGTTCTTTGGCAAAAACAACGTGCCCGCGTATCTGATCTCCGATATCACCTTCGTCGTCGTGCTGCTTGCGGCCATCGGCGGCATCATGGCGTTGCCGTTTAAGGTTGCCGGTGATCTGCTCTACACAAAGTCGAAAGGAGTGCAAATAATCGGGAAAGCCGCCATCGGCGTATGGTTTCTGATTCTGCAACTGCTGGTTCCTCTCATTCTCATCCTGAACGCCAACTGGATCACGCTGGCGCTGGCGGCAATTCTTGTCGTCGCTCCGATTCCGCTGGCGCAGTTTCTTTTCAAACGAAACTACCGCTTTGCCTTAGCGTTCTTGTGGTTGGTCTATGGCGTAGTGATGTTGAGACTGCCATGGATTACAGATTGGGCCTTGAGGAAGTTCGCAGATTACCAGCAGTATCCACTGATCTTTGTGAACTGGGACAGTTGGTGGGCCGTGATACCGGCAATCCTCGCCGCGGGGATTGGCGCCGTTATCTGCTGCCTATGGACCGGTTGGTACTTTGCGGTGACCTTTCTTTTCAACGGCCACAACAATGAAGTCGGTGGAACCGCGCGCGTCGAAAACTTCAAAGAGTTCATTCGCTTCCGCATCACCGAAGACAGCATAACGGGTTACGTCATCGCCATTGACGACGTAAGTCTGATCGATGAACCCGACAAGAACAACCCAAAGCGAAAAATGGATGGCAGCGATCTGCAAGTCAGACTGATCGACGTTTTCCACCTTGTTCCCAAACCCGCCGCACAGGCATCGCCGCCGGTTGCGACTACTCCAGCTTCTGTCGGAGCAAACTCATGACAACTCGAGGTTACTTCTACGTCGGATTTCACACGACGCTAAACATCATCCTGAACGCCCTCACGTTCGACAACTTCCTGTGGCTGGAAGGCAGGGTTTCGAATGGTCTCTTTAGAAACTGGGGCAGGCGCTTTCGCTATCACCCGCAGAAATTCGAACAGCCAACTTCAGAAGAAGAGCTCATTTATCTAATCAAACAGGCCAAGGATCTTCGCTTTTTCGGCTCGGCTCACTCGTTCAACGACGGCGTGGTTGCGGACACAACGCTCGTCTCTCTCGATCGATACGCCGGCGTCGTACGCGAAGACAAAGCGAACAAACGGCTTACTGTTAGAGGCGGCACGCGGGTTCGCGATGTTGTGCGTGAGTTACTCAAACGTGGTTGGGCGTTCGAGGCGCTTCCCTCTCACGACGCGCAAAGCATCGCGGGCATTCTTTCCACCGATGTTCACGGCACAGGTCGCGATTGGGGATTTGTCAGTGAAACGATTGTGGACCTGAGAATCATTGATAGTAGCGGTCAGACAAAGACCGTTGTACCGACGGACGATCTCTTTCGCGCCGTCATCGGAGGCGTTGGTGCGGTGGGAGTGATCTCTGAGGTCACAGTTCAGGCGGTCGATCGTTTCAACGTCGAGCAGACGTTTGAGATCTCGGATCTCGCTTACGTCGAGAGTCACCTGGATGAGTTAATCAACAAGAATGATCACCTCAGCTTTTATCTGTTTCCCTTCACCACGAAGTGTCAGATCAGCCGATGGAATCGAACCGTCAAGCCGAAATCGTTTCTTGGACCACTGCGAGAGTTCATTGCCATTTCGTTTGACGCACTGCTGGCGGCGTGGTTTGGAGGCCTGATGGCCTACACCGGCACGCTCAACAAACTCTCGAATTTTACGCACGGCCTGAAACAGGGCACAGACCTCGTGATGGAAAGTAACAAGGCATTCAATCGAACGATCTATCACCTGCATCAGGAACTGGAATTCACCGTGCCTTACGAGCAAACATGGGAGATGTGCAGAAAGTTTGTGGGGCTTTACGAGTTGATGTATCTCGAAAAGCCAATACCCTATCCGTTGTTTGAAGTGCGGTTCACACCGGCGGGACACGAACGAACGCTGATTGGAGCCGGACGCGGGCGAAGGTCGACGTGGATCGATCTGGTGCTCAACGACTCGAATGGATTTGAAGGGTATTATGCGGCGGCTGAAGCGTTAATGAAGGAAGTCGGCGCCCGGCCGCACCTCGGAAAGTTTTGCGACGCGCATACAAAGCAGGACTTGGAGAAACTTCATTCAACCTACCTCACAAAGTTCCTGGAGGTTCGCGATCAGCAGGATCCGCAACGGAAGTTTACGAATGTGTTTACACGCCGATTGTTTGATTAGTAGTACAAAGGAGTCATCACCATGGCAACGTTTCCGATCGTGCTAGTTCATGGAATAGCCAGGTTTGACATTCTCAAGGTGATCATTCGGGACAAGCTTAATATCCCGGACGATGGTCGCGACGACCAGTTCGCGTATTTCAAAGGTATTCGAAGTCATCTCGGAGCAAACGGGTTCAATGTCTCGGCGCCAAATCTCGCGTTTGCGGGATCTGTTGATTCGCGTGCAGATGGATTGAAGAATCACGTCAACGGGGTGCTCCAAAGCACGGGAAGCCCGAAGGTTCATATCATTGCTCACAGTATGGGCGGTGTTGATGCACGCCACATGATCGTAGACAAAGGAATGGCGGACCGCGTTGCAACCCTCACGACTATCGGCTCGCCACATCTTGGGACACCGGTAGCAGACCGAATCACGCAGCCCGGGGGCGCGCTGCTGTTAAAAGTGCTCGATCGAGTGATTGATGTGGACGGGTTTGCGGATCTCACAACCGCTGCGCGCGCGCAGTTCAATCGGCGGGCCGAAGACGCTGAAGCAAGAAACAGCGTTGTGTATCAGACTTACTCCGCGTCGGAAAACTTTACTGATGTGTTTGCGCCGCTCGTTCCTTCATGGCTCATCGTTCGCGATCAGGAAGGTAAAAATGACGGACTGGTTTCAGTTCGATCGCAACAATGGGCGCGTGAATTGATCGCCAGCGACGGCACGCGCAATCCGATCGTTCAACGGGAGTTTCCTTTTCCCGCCGATCACTTGAATGAAATTGGCTGGTGGGATCCGGAGGAGATCATCAGTCCGTTTTTTTCAGGCGTGAGTATTGTCAAACAGGCGTTGAATTACGAGCAGAAGGTCCGCGACTTTTACCTCCAGATCGCTCAAAGCCTCCCCTAAAGCAAACCATCCACAGATTACACAGATTCTACAAAACAATCTGTGGATGGAATTGTTACGTTAACCCATGTTGCTTGGCTAGTTTTTTCGGCAGCTTCGCTCTCACCAGGTCGTACGATTGGCGGATGTAGTGCGCCCATTCCTTGCGGCTGAGTTTGTCGACGTCCTCAACCAGCACCCATTTGTAACGAGCGACGTAGGGCGCGGGACGAATCCCCGGCGAGCCCGAGATTTCATCAAACTCCTCGTCCTTCACCTTGAAAGACACGCTTAGCGGCCCGTCGAGCGCAGCAACGCAAAACATCTTGCCCGCGACGCAGAAACACAGATCGTGCCCCCACTTAACATCTTCGGTAACCGCCGGAAGTTCCCGGCAAAAATCGCGTATCGTTTCTATATTCATAGCTTTCTCATCGTGAGCGCCGTGAGAGCACGGGCCGCTCCACCGTTTCAGTTTTCAAGTTAACATCCGCAACCCTTCGAGCGTCATCATCGTAGTACACCCAGACCGCCGGCTAACTCTTCAACATCTGGAGGATCTCATGAAACTCAACGCCCTGGTGCTGCTACTTCTACTCGTATTTCCCGCTTCCGCTCTGGCGCAGCAAAAAGCGCAAACAAAAGAAGCATTGGCGCCCATCATCCCGATGAAGGATTTCTTCAGAAATCCCACCAAAGTTGCGTTCTCACTTTCGCCGAATGGAGAGTATCTCGCATTTATGCAGCCTTGGGAGAGCCGGCTCAACGTGTTTGTCGAGAAGATCGGATCCGACCAGGCCACTCGCGTCACCGGCGCCAAGGAACGCGACATCGCCGGCTTCGCCTGGAAGGGCGACAACCGCATTGTCTATATACAAGACACCGGCGGCGATGAAAACTTCCGGCTGTTCGCAGTCGGAGTCGACGGTTCAAATCCCAAGGACCTGACTCCGTTTGAGAAGGTTCGCGCCCAGATCATCGATCGGCTCGAACGAAACCCGAACGAGATCCTCGTCGGACTGAACAAACGCAACCCGCAGATCTTTGACGTCTATCGGATCAACGTCAACACCGGCGAGATGCAAATGATCGCCGAGAACCCCGGTAACTACACCGGCTGGGCGACTGACTGGGACGGAAAACTCCGCCTCGCTATTACCACCGACGGTGTTAGTAGTACGTTGATGTACCGCAATACCGAGGCTGACAAGTTTGCGCCGCTTATCACCACCAGCTTCAAAGAAACGATCTCGCCGTTACTGTTCACTCCTGACAATAAGCAACTTTACGTAGCGACAAACCTGGGCCGCGACAAGACGGCGATCGTCAAGTACGACGTTGAAAACAAGAAAGAGCTCGAGAAGATCTACGAGCATCCGGAAGTCGACGTGACCAATCTTCTCAGTTCTCGCAAGCGCCGCGCGATTACCGGCGTCTCTTACGTCACAGACAAAACTCATTACTACTTCATCGACAAGCAGCGCGCCGATCTCCAGAAAGATCTCGAGCGCCGTTTGCCGGGATTTGAAGTGCGCGTCGCGGGTTTCAATAACGACGAAGACAAATGCCTCGTGCGAACGTTCACCGATCGATCGCTCGGCGCTTACTACTTCTACGATCTGAAGACGAAAGATTTCCGCAAGCTTGTGGATGTTAGCCCGTGGTTGAACGAACAGGATCTGGTGCCGCAGAAACCGATTAAGTATCAGAGCCGCGATGGGCTGACCATCAACGGCTATCTGACACTGCCGAAAGGTGTCGCGGCTCGCAATCTCCCGGTGGTCGTGAATCCACATGGCGGTCCGTGGTATCGCGATCAATGGGGCTACAACCCTGAAGTACAGTTTCTCGCAAACCGTGGTTATGCAGTGTTGCAGGTCAACTTCCGTGGCTCGACCGGATATGGGCGCAAGTTTTGGGAAGCCAGTTTCAAACAGTGGGGCAGGGCCATGCAGGACGACATCACTGATGGCGTTCAGTGGCTTATCAAGCAAGGAATCGCCGATCCCAAACGCATTGCGATTTACGGCGGCAGCTACGGCGGCTATGCCACGCTGGCGGGACTCGTTTACACGCCGGATCTCTATGCAGCGGGCGTTGACTACGTAGGTGTTTCAAACCTCTTCACATTCATGAAGTCGATCCCGCCATATTGGAAACCGTACCTGGAAATGCTCTACGAAATGGTTGGAGATCCAGAGAAAGACAAAGATTTGCTGACGGCAGCGTCTCCCGTTTTCCACACTAAGAACATCAAAGCCCCGCTGTTGATTGCTCAGGGAGCCAATGATCCGCGCGTGAATAAAGCGGAATCGGATCAGATGGTGGAGGCTCTAAAGGCGCGCGGCATCGAAGTTCCGTACATGGTCAAAGCCAACGAAGGGCACGGCTTTGCGAATGAAGAAAACCGCTTCGACTTTTACCGCGCGATGGAAGAGTTTCTCGGCAAGCATCTTGGTGGGCGAGTCGAAAAAGCGAGTGACTAGCTTTGCCGAAAAGTCTCGTTCTGCACTCTTCTCTGTGTTTCTGTGTCTCGGTGGTTAAAAATACTTAGCAAACCACAGAGGCGCAGAGACACGGAGGGTTGCTCAGCGGTGTGTGTTGTGTGTGGTCCAGCGGCTCCGCATGCGCGCCTGCCATTTGCTGCGCGGTATATCCAGTGCTTCAAACTGATCGGTTGCATCTCTTAACGACTCACCGCCTGCCTTTCGTGTCTTCAAGTAAAGCAACGACGCCATGATCGCCGTCAACGGCGTGACGAACACGTTCAGCAACTGATACAAGCTGGACCAGCCTGACGTTGAAAAGTTGAAACCAAACTGTTTCGGCGACCAGTCGTCGTTCAATTGCAACGTAAAATCCGTCGTCACAGCGGCCCGCCAAACTAAAACCGGCAACGCAAACTGCACGAGAGTTATGACCAGCGCGGTGCCAAACGCCCTGGCGCTCAGCTTCCGGCTGCGGCGCAACGTGCCAAACACTCCATGCTCCTCCATGATGACTACCGGTCCGGAAAGAGCGAAGAGCACAGCGGCAATCACACCGGGAACGATGAAAAGAACAGAACCCAGCAGGATCAAAACCGTTACCAGCAGCGAAGTAATCATGAAGGTAAGCCAGCGTGGTTTTAAGGCGGCGACTGCCTCCACGATTCGCACCGGACGCAGTGGTGCGATCATCAGTTGAACCACCACCGGCACGGTGACTGCCGAGACGAAGAACGACGCAAACAACAGCGTAATTACCATCGCCAGAAATATCACCACACCGTAGATCATCAATTGCGCCGGCGAGAGCATTTCGAAATTAACGAACCTGTCCGACACGTTCAGCAGCACGAGCACGGCTAACGGTGCATACCCTACCAGCGCGATCTTGATAAACGTGGGAAAGTGTTCGCTGTAAAGCGCGAACGCCTGTCGCAAAAGATGAGTAGGTCCTTCCGAGCTGGCGCGCAGTGCAGACGCGAAGCCTGCGGCGCTCTGTGGACGTTGGGCCGGATCCTGGGCCAGCGCTGACATAACTATCCGCGCTAACTTCCGCGGTACTTTCTGATTCACCTCCCGAATTGGCTGCGGGCTCGCAGTCTGGTGAAGCCGGATCACTTCTTCAGGTGAACCTTTGAAAGGCGTTTCGCCGGTGAGCAGCCGATACGCAACAACACCGAGACTGTAAATATCTGAACGGTGATCGAGACGTTCACCGCGGCACTGTTCCGGCGACATGTAATGAGGAGTGCCCATCACCGCTCCGACTGCTGTCAGATTTTCATCAACCGTTGTGTCTGCGCTCTTGATGAGCGTGGCGTATTCTTCAGCCGGCGGACGCATGATCGTGTCTGCTTCAGTTGCGCCAGAATTTTCGGTCGCGGAATTCAGTTTGAGTGCCGCTCGTGACGTTGCATAGTCCGGCGCCGCCGGATGATCGGGCGCGCCGAGTTTCACCAAACCGAAGTCGAGCACCTTGACCGTGTAACCGCCACGGCCATTTGGTTCGAGCCAGATGTTATCCGGCTTCAAATCCCGGTGAATGATGCCTGCCCGGTGCGCGTCGTCAACTGCCGCGCAAACTTGTTCCAGAATATCGACGACCCACGAAATCGGAAGCTTCCCTTCTTCGGCGACGATCTCAGCCAGCGTGCAGCCGTCGAGATACTCCATCACGAGGTAGGCCACTGGACCATTCGCTGTCTGCGCGAAACCGAAGTCAGTTACGTCAACCACATTCGGGTGCCGCAGCCGTCCGGCAGCCTCCGCTTCTCGTCTGAAACGCGCGACGAACTGATCGTACGTTGAGAGTTGTGGATGAATGACCTTGATGGCTACGGTGCGTTTTGTTCCCAGGTGTGTAGCGCGATAGACCGCACCCATGCCTCCCTGCCCCAGCAGTTGCTCGATCTGATACTTGTCGTCGAGTAGTTCCATTTCTTAATGATCGTCGTCAGTTACCGTATACAGGGACGTCACTACTTCAATGGCCAGAACACTGGAACCAACCAGATAACGATCGCAAACACGGCGATGGTTAAGATCGAACCTACTTTCAGAAAGTCCAAAAACCGATAACGTCCGGGTGTGTAAACCAGCACGCACGCCGGCTCGAGCGGCGTTAGAAACGAACACGAAGCCGCATACGTTACCGTTACGGCAAACGTTCGCGGATTGAGTCCCAATACGAGCGCAGTCTTCACCGCGATTGGAAGCATGACGAGCGCGGCGGCCTGGTTTGACATCGGCTGCGTTAGCGCAACCGTCATGGCGAAAAACCCGGCCAGCACTGCGACTGGTCCATACTGCCCCGTGCCCCGCACAATGAGATCCGCCAGGTACTGATCCGCGCCCGTCTTTTCCATCGCCACGCCAAAACTGATCATGCAGGCGATCAGAATCAGCAAACGCCAATCGATGATCTCGTACACTTCATTCATGCGCAGCGATTGGCTGGCGAGCAGGATCATAACTCCGAAGAGCACAGCGATCGGCAACGCAACCAGATGCGTGAGCGAGAAGAAAAGAAAGACGGCGAACGCCAACAACGCCCAGCGCCGTTTTTCGGGCCGCGCCTGTCTTTCGGAAACTTCTTCTAGTAGCAACAGTTGTGCATCCGCGGCGAGTGCTTCCACCTGTTCACGAGTTCCCTGTAATAAGAGGGCGTCGCCGAACCGCAGCCGTACGCGGCTGATCTTCGAAAGCAGATTCACTCCGTGACGGTTGATAGCCAGCACGATGACCTGATGCCGCTTCTGCACCGCGAGCGCTTTGAGTGTTCTACCGATGAAGTCTGAGCCACGCGGCACCATGGCTTCGAAGAGTTCCGTGCCTTTACTCTCCAAAACAGAGTCGTTCAATTTGAAATCCGGCCTAATCTCGATGCCGGCCTCAGCCTTCACTCTGAGGATGTCCTCAACACGCCCCTGGACCAACAACAGATCGTCAGCCTGTATTTGCTCCTCCGGGTTGGGTGCGATCCTGAACTGCTCCTCACCTCTAAGGATTCCCAGCACAGTCAGATCGAGCTCGTCGCTGATACGCGCTTCGGCCAGCGACTTGCCGATTAATGGCGAGTCGTCGAGCACGATGACTTCCGTCACGTATTGCCTGACGTGGTATTGCTCGGTAAGAGACTCAGCAGATTCTCTGCGCGGCAGCAAGCGCAGACCGATCAGCAACATGTACAACATGCCTACGCCAACAATAACCACACCCACGCTCGTCAGTTCGAACATCGTAAACGGCTGTATTCCGTAACGCGGCAAAGCGCCACTGACAGCGAGGTTGGTTGACGTTCCGATCAAAGTGCAGGTGCCGCCGAGGATTGCGCCAAACGCCAGCGGCATCAACAGTCTTGACGGGCTGATGTTTCTTCGCGCCGCAATACCTAACACGACCGGAAGAAACATCGCCGTGGTTGTTGTGTTCTTCATTACCGCGGCACAAGCCGCGGCGGCGAACATGATTAGCGCGGCAATACGAAACTCACTGTCTCCCGCGGTCCGGTGCAAGCGGCGTCCAACCAGATCGATCACACCAGTCCTGGCGAGTCCGCCCGTCAGAATAAATAGACCGGCGATCGTGATCACGATGTCGTTGCCAAAGCCGGCGAAAGCTTCGGCAGGCGTTAACGTGTTCGTGAGGACCAGCGCCATCACCAAAAGAATAGCGACGACTTCGATAGGTATTCGCTCCGTACTGAATAAAACGAGAGCGACCAGCAATAATGAGAGAACGATTCCAATCTGAATTGTCATTCACCTTGACTCCATGAGTTCCTCCGCATAAATTCAACGCCGCAACCTACCACTCTTGAATGGCAAGGAGACCACAGAATGTACACACGCTCGTTTCTATCCGTCGTGCTGCTTGCCGCGGTTAGCATTGTCGCGCTGGCCCAACAAAAACCTCCGGTCAAGACGCATTTGAAGGTCGGCGACCCGGCTCCCGACTTCACCCTGCGCGCCACCGACGGAAAGACCTACAAGCTTAGCGACTTCAATGCTAAGAAAAACGTCGTACTGGCGATTTATGTGCTCGCGTTCACCGGTGGTTGAACGAAGGAGTTGCAGGCGTATCAGGCTGATATCGCCAAACTCGAATCAACCGACACTCAAGTTTTCGGCCTGAGTGTAGACAGTGTTCCCGCTAACAGGGAATTCGCCAAACAGATTGGCATCACCTTTCCACTTCTCAGCGATTTCAAACGCACCGTCGTTAAAGATTACGGCGTCTTCAACGAAGAGCAAGGCTTCGGCAATCGCGCCACCTTCGTGATCGATAAAGAAGGCATCATTCGACACATCGACGAGGGGAACGTGGCAATTGACCCCAGCACGGCTATCGAAACGTGTAACGTGCTTAATCGAAAGAAGGCGTCGCAGTAGCCGTTTCGTCACGTTCTTCAGTCCGGGCTCGAGTTGGGTGCAACAACTCTGATTCGGTAAACGTAAGAGCGTTGCACCCAAAACAACCGGACTATGGAAATCAAAAAGATAGCCACAAATACTGATCACGAGATCGTGCTGATCGGGCGCGATGCCGCAAGTGGTTACCGCGGTATCATTGCCATCCATGACACATCGCTTGGTCCAGCCGTGGGCGGTACACGATTCTGGAACTACGCCAGCGAAGACGAAGCGCTCACCGACGCCTTACGCCTGTCTCACGGCATGACTTACAAGAACGCGTTGGCCGGGCTACCACTCGGAGGCGGCAAGTCGATCATCATTGGCGACAGCAAGGCGTCGAATCGCGAAGCGCTGCTGCGCGCGCATGGACGTTTCGTCAATACGTTGGAAGGTCGCTACATAACCGCGGAAGATGTCGGCACCAGCCCGGCGGACATGGAGATAGTGCGCACTGAGACGCAATACGTTGCGGGTCTACTCGGCGGCTCAGGTGATCCGTCGCCGTTTACCGCGCGCGGCGTGTTTCGTGCGATCCAGGCGTCGTCCAAATTTCTGTGGGACACTGATCAATTATCCGGACGAACGATCGCGCTCCAAGGCTGCGGAAACGTCGGACACAATCTAGCGAAGCTGCTGCATGAAGCGGGAGCGAAACTCATCGTCACTGATGTTGACGACAAGAACTTGTCGCGTGTAGTTGCTGAAACCGGCGCCGAGACAGTTCACCCCGATGAGATCTTCAGCGTGAGTGCGGACGTCTTTGCTCCATGCGCTCTCGGCGGCATTCTCAACGATCGGACAATCCCTGAACTGAAAGTCAAAATCGTTGCCGGCGCCGCCAACAACCAGCTTCTCGAAGAGCGTCACGGCGCGATGCTCCGCGAAAGAAACATCCTCTACGCGCCCGACTACGTCGCAAACGCCGGCGGGATCCTCAACGGCACCATCGAACTTCTCGGTTGGAAACCCGAAGACGCCCTCCAAAAAATCGACGAAATCTACGACACGACCCTACGCATCTTCGAAAGCGCCCAAACCCAGGGCCTCACCACAAACAAAGCCGCCGATCAGCTCGCGGAAGAACGTTTAAGAAGCGCAGTAAGTTGAAAAGAACGTGGTCTATCGCTAAACTCTCGTCATGAGTTTATCTCAAGTCCTTGAAGCGTTGCCGGCGTTCACTTTCGAAGAGCGTCAAATCCTCATGCGGCGCGTAATCGAGTTGGATGATCCGCCGTTGTCAGACGCCGACGAAACTCTAATTGAATCACGCTTGGCAGCACACAAGTTAGATCCCACATCCTCAATGCCCTTGGAAACATTAAAGGAACATCTCAGATCCCGAATGAAACGATGATTTGGCAGGTTGTCTCACGGCCTGAAGCAAAAAACGACATTATCGAGATCGCTGCGTGGTATGACAGCCGCGACGATGGTCTTGGTGACAGGTTTGTCGAAGAAGTGTTGAACGTGCTGGATGAACTCTCGACAAATCCGTTCCTTCATTGCCGCAGGCATCCTCACAAGAACATTCGCTGGCGTTATCCGAAGAGTTTTCCGTACCGAGTGATCTATGAGGTTCTGGACGCGGAGAGAACGATCGTTGTCGCTGCCGTGCTACACGCCGCGCGTCATGACCGTGAGTGGAAACAGCGAGTCTGACGGCTTACACTCTCTGACTACGTTTAAAGAGGAATCTCCATGAAAAACTTCCAGTCAAGAATTGTTTTCATGCTCGGTGGACTGCTTCTGATCTCCGCGCTGCCTTTATCTATTCATTCTCAGACAAGAAAGATCACAGAACCGTTGCCGAAGCTGCTGCCGGTGCGGGAGCAGCAAAGTGTGAGGGAGGGTTGGCTCAAGAAGCGGCTCGATACGATGCTGCTTCCGATGATGCGGCAACAGAAGATCGAGATGTGGATCGTGGTTAACGAAGAGTTTCACGCCGATCCCGTCACCGAATACATCGCACCGCCTCTTCCCTACGTCGGGCGGCGCGACTTTTTTATCTTTGCAGATCGCGGCGGTGACAAACTCGACCGCATCGCGCTCGTTCGTTATCCGGAAGAACACCTGAAGTACTTTTTCGAGATCCTAAATCCTCCCGGCCGCGACGTCGCCGCAACCCTGCGCCGCATTGTCGAAGAACGAAAACCAAAAACAATTGCGCTGAACATCGGCGGCACTCGCGGCGCCACCAACGGCCTCACCCACGACGCCTACAAGTTTCTAACAGAGACTCTCGGATCTGATTACGCATCACGATTCGTTTCCGCGTCTCCACTGATCGTCGAGTACATGGACACGCGGTTGCCCGAAGAGCTCGAACACTACCGCACCGCGGTCGCGCTCACCGACGTATTGACTCAGCGCGCGTTTTCAAACGAAGTGATTACTCCTGGTAAAACTACCGTCGGCGACGTTCGCTGGTGGTGGTTGCAACAGGTAAACAATCTCGGCCTGGGTGTTTGGTTTCAACCTGACCTACGGGTACAGCGACACAATCAGGAAACCGGCAAGACACAACAGTTCCTGAGCGTGGCGGAAGAGTCGATGGTGATCCAACGCGGCGACGTGATCCATATCGACTGTGGCTTGAACTACCTGGGTTTGAGCACCGACTGGCAAAAGATGGGTTACGTGTTACGCGAAGGCGGGAAGGACGTTCCGGAAGGACTCAAGCAAGCACTCACAAACACCAACCGCCTTCAGGATGCGCTCTTCACTCACATAAAACCGGGCGCACAGGGCTTCGACGTCTACGACGCAACGATGACCGACATGAAGAAGCAAGGCATCGAAGCAATGATCTATTCACATTCAGTCGGCACCCAGGGCCACGCACTCGGCGCCAGCATCGACTTTCGCCGCCCAACAACCGGAGCACCGCTCGAACCTCCATTTCGCGAAGGCTCCTACACGTCAATCGAGTTGAACACAAGCACTCCTGTCGCTGAGTGGGGCGGACAGAAAGTTACCATCATGATGGAAGACGATGCCTACCTGACAAAAGATGGCATGAAGTGGTTTCGCCCGCGACAAACTGCGTTCTACCTGATCCGCTGAGTCAACGGATCAACTACGCGCGCGAACTCTACTCACCTCGCGCGCAAGAATATTGCAATCCTGTCACAACCTTCAACGAGTGCTCAGTGCGTTAGTGTGTGCTCCCGAGCATTGCCAACTACATGCCCCGGCAATTCTTGAACGACCTGATCTAACATCCCTTGTACTTTTTGAATGGAGCAAAAAGTGAATATCTCCCAACTGCGTGCGGCAGTTCGTCAATTCGTTTCTCCCCGATTAACAATCCCCTTTTCAACCGTTTCAATTTTATTAATCTTCGCGGCCACCACTTTCGGATCAACTCTCGTTGTACCCGCGGGTGGAGATCTACAAGCCGCGATCAACAGCGCTGCTCCAGGCGATACGATCGTCGTGGAAGCCGGTGCTACTTACCGCGGACCATTCACGCTCACTGCTAAACCTGCCAGTGAGTCGTACATAACAATCCAATCTTCCAGAGCGTCGGAAATCACGGGACGCGTTTCGCCGTCAACGCAAGGCAATCTGCTGGCAAAACTACGTTCCAACACCGTCGCCGAACCGATACTTAAAACTTCCTCGGGCGCGCATCATTACAAACTGATCGCTCTCGACATCTCGACCTTCACAGCTACCGACTTCATTTACGATCTCGTCAGACTCGGAAGCGGCGACCAGGCGACGCTCTCGAGCGTTCCGCATCATTTCATACTCGATCGCGTCTGGGTTCACGCCTTTCCGACACAGGAAGTGCAACGCGGAATCAGTCTGAACACCGCGGAAAGCACCATCATCAACTCCTACATCTCTGACATACACGCCATCGCCACCGACACACAGGCGATCTGCGGCTGGAACGGTCCCGGTCCTTATCACATCATCAACAACTACATCGAAGCGGGGGCCGAGAACATCCTGTTTGGAGGCGCCGACCCAAAAATTCCAAACCTCGTGCCTTCCGATATTGAGATTCGCGGCAATCTTGTATCCAAACCGCTCAGTTGGAAGGTCGGCGATCCCACGTATCAAGGCAAGCACTGGACGATTAAGAACCTGTTGGAGTTGAAGAACGCCCGCCGCGTAATCATCGACGGCAATATCTTTCAGAACAACTGGCCAGACGCGCAGGTAGGAATGCCGATCGTGTTTACAGCACGGAACCAGGATGGAAATGCGCCATGGTCTGTCGTTGAAAATGTGACGTTCACTAACAACACGGTAACGAATACCGGCGGCGGAGTGTCGATTCTCAGGACCGATGCCGAAAGCCGTGGGGCGATTACCAGCAACATCACGATTTCAAACAACGTGTTTGACAAAATCGGACAATACGACGCGGTCGTTCTGCTAAACACACCAAACAATATCGTGGTAACTCACAACACGGTGTTCAAAGGACGCAACATCGTTACGATGGACGCAGAGATTGGCACGCCAAAGGGCACCGGGCTCGTGATTCGAGACAATTTGTTTTCGGAAGGCGGCTACGGTGTGTTTGGGAGCAACATCGGCGAAGGCGCTCCGGCACTCGCGGGTTTTTATTCTTCGTACGTGTTCACGAAAAACAACGCCGCGGGCCGCGAGAGTTATATGTATCCGTCGGGAAACAGTTTTGTGGTCACGTCACAGGTTGGGTTCACCGATATTGCAAACAGAAATTATCGGTTGACGGCGGGGAGTCCGTTTAAGAATGCGGCCACAGATGGTAAGGATCTAGGCGCTGATATCGACGCGCTTCTTGCTGCGCAGGGATCGGCCACGAATCCAACTCCGACGCCGACGCCAACTCCGACACCTACTCCGACGCCAACTCCTACGCCTACACCGACGCCGACTCCAACACCGACTCCAACACCGACGCCCACGCCGAGCACGTCGATTCAATTCAGCTCTGCGTCTTACAGCATCAACGAAAATGCAGGCGCAGTTACCATCACTGTCAGGCGTACCGGCAACACGGCACGTACTTCGACTGTTCGCTACTCAGCTACCAACGGTAGCGCTACATACGGTGTTGATTACAGTGGACCGAACGGGTCACTCTCTTTCGCCGTTGGCGAAACGTCGAAGAGTTTCACAGTGGCGATCGCAGACGACGTCGACGTCGAAGGGAACGAAACGTTCAATCTGGTTCTGAGTGATGTGTCGGGCGCGAACTTGGGTACTCCCAACACAACCCTGATCACTATTGTCGACAACGACAAAGGGAAGGGGCGCGTAAAGACACCTCGCGGCTTCACCAGCCTTTCAACTACTAAGAGCGTTCGCGAGCAACAAGACCTGCGAAATGAGACATCAGGCGAACGCACTCTCACTGTCACCCAACAGTTCACGAAGAACCGTCGTGAGTGAGAAGAGCCATCGCGCATAAAGGTTTGCGAAACGTGGGCGCGCTTTCACTCTCGGGTGGGGCGCGCTCATTCTCATAAACCTCTTCCGCGCGCTGGCCGACATGGATTATCTTGTCAGCCAAGCAAGTCGATCCTCGGCTTCTTACAAAAGTTCGTCGCAATCTTCGACTACAAAAAGGTATCTTCGTCTTGAGAAATTTTGAGCCACAAAGAAGCACAAAAGGCACAAAGGCGTTCCCAAGATCTTTTGTGATTCTTGTGCCTCTTTGTGGCACGCCTCACTGCCGAGTCTTTTAAGTATGCGAGGAGCTTACGAAGCGGAATATAGAACATGGCAGCAGGATCCCGAAAGTTTTTGGGCGCACGCTGCGGAAGCGATTCACTGGTACAAAAAGTGGGACCGGGTGCTGGATGCTTCGCGCGCTCCTTTCTACCGTTGGTTTTCAGGTGGCCTGGTTAACACCTGCTACAACCTCCTCGACGTGCATGTCGCGAATGGCCGCGCGGAACAACTCGCACTGATCTACGATAGTCCCGTAACCGGCGGCGTCGTTAAGACCTACACCTACCGCAAGCTCCTGCACAAGGTTGCTCACTTCGCAGGCGCGCTCCGGCAACAAGGCGTGGAAAAAGGCGATCGCGTGATCGTCTACATGCCGATGGTTCCGGAAGCGGTAATCGCAATGCTCGCGTGCGCGCGCATCGGCGCGGTTCATTCGGTAGTCTTTGGCGGCTTCGCTGCGGATGAGTTAGCTACTCGCATCAACGATGCGCGGCCGAAATTGATCGTCTCGGCTTCCTGCGGCATCGAAGTCAATCGTGTCGTGCCTTACAAGCCGATGCTCGACAAAGCAATCGACTCGGCAAAGCAAAAACCCGAGCGATGCATCATCCTGCAACGCCCACAACTCGAAGCAGATCTCGCTGCTGGCCGTGATATCGAGTGGTCAGAAGCGTTGGCCCAGGCTGCACCTGTTGAATGTGTGCCTGTAGCCGCGACCGATCCGCTTTACATCCTGTACACCTCCGGCACGACCGGTATTCCGAAAGGTGTCGTGCGTGATAACGGAGGTCACCTCGTTGCGCTCAAATGGAGCATGAAAAACATCTACGGCGTGGAACCGGGTGAAGTCTTTTGGGCGGCGTCCGATCTCGGTTGGGCCGTTGGCCACTCTTACATTGTTTACGGTCCGTTGCTGCACGGAAACACCACGATTCTTTACGAAGGCAAACCCGTTGGCACGCCGGATCCCGGCGCGTTCTGGCGCGTGATCTCGCAACACAATGTTTGCGCATTGTTTACCGCGCCGACTGCGTTTCGCGCGATCAAACGTGAAGACCACGCCGGTAATTACCTGCGCCAATATGAACTGAAGAAGTTTCGCACTCTGTTTCTGGCAGGCGAACGGTGCGACCCGGATACGCTGGCGTGGGCTGAGAAGCAACTCGGAGTGCCGGTGATCGATCATTGGTGGCAAACGGAAACTGGTTGGCCCATCGGCGCTAACTGCACGGGACTGGAATTGCTGCCGGTGAAACCCGGGTCGTGTGGCAAAACGGTGCCGGGCTACGACGTTCGCGTTCTCGACGATCAAGGCGCGGAACTGGGTGACAATCAAATCGGCAATATCGTGCTCAAGCTGCCGATGCCGCCGGGTTGTTTGCCGACTCTTTGGAACAACGATGCATCGTACGTTGAGTCGTATCTCGATGCGTATCCTGGCTACTACAAGACCGCGGACGCGGGATTCAAAGATGAAGACGGATACCTCTGGATCATGAGCCGTACCGACGACATCATCAACGTAGCCGGACACCGTCTCTCGACAGGCGCGCTCGAAGAGGTACTCGCCGCACATGCGGACGTGGCAGAATGCGCGGTGATCGGCGTTGCCGACGAGTTGAAGGGTGAAGTGCCGCTCGGACTGGTCGTGTTGAAACTCGGAGTCGGACGCTCGCCGGAAGATATAATCGCCGAGTTGATCCACTT
>Ga0307505_10000232_pt1 | contig 67493 bp, 61 predicted proteins | sample 23_S_MG_FD_202183 | JGI IMG/M metagenome (GOLD analysis project Ga0307505, IMG submission 202183) | Soil microbial communities from Populus trichocarpa stands in riparian zone in the Pacific Northwest, United States - 23_S | ecosystem: Environmental > Terrestrial > Soil > Riparian zone > Trees... | reverse complement strand
CGCTGCGCGCCGCGAGCGACCCTCCCCGCAAGGGGGAGGGTGAAAAAGTGTCGTGCATCGAGCAGTGGATCATGTCCTCATCTCTCAATGCGGCAGGCCGAGATAGGCGTCGATCACGGTCTTGTCCTGCTTGACCTCGTTAGGCGTCGCGTCGGCGATCTTGCGCCCGTAGTCGAGCACGACCACGCGGTCGGAGAGGTCCATCACCACGCCCATGTCGTGCTCGATCAGCGCGATCGTCGTGCCGAACTGGTTGTTCACGTCGATGATGAAGCGGCACATATCCTCTTTCTCTTCGAGGTTCATGCCCGCCATCGGCTCGTCGAGCAGCAAGAGTTCCGGCTCCATCGCGAGCGCGCGCCCAAGCTCCACCCGCTTCTGCAAGCCGTATGGCAGCCGCCCGACCGGCACGCGGCGGATATGCGGGATTTCGAGGAAATCGATGATCTGCTCGACGCGCCGGCGGTGTTCGACTTCTTCCTGCATCGCGGGGCCGAAACGCAGGCACTGCCAGAAGAAGCTCTTGTTCATCTGGAGCGTGCGGCCCGCCATGACGTTGTCGAGCGTGCTCATGCCGCGGAAGAGCGCAACGTTCTGGAAGGTGCGCGCGATGCCAAGCTCCGCGGCGCGATAGGGCCGCATGTTGTCGCGCGGCGCGCCCTTGTAGGTGATCGTGCCTTTCTGCGGATGATAGAAGCCGTTGATGACGTTCAGCATCGACGTCTTGCCCGCGCCGTTCGGCCCTATGATCGCGCGGATTTCGCCCTTGCGGATGTCGAAGGAAACGTCGGTGAGCGCCTTCACGCCGCCGAAGGCCAGCGAAATATTCTGCGCGGCGAGCAACACCTCGCCAGCCGCGACATTCGCTCCTGACGGCGCTCTCATGCGGCCTTGCCTATGGTCGCCGCCGAATCCGCCGCCGGATGCCGCTGCATATCGCGGATTTTCACGCGGCCGGTGATATTGCCTTTGCGGCCGTCCTCGAAGGTGACCTCGATCGAAAGATCGACTTCCTTCGCACCGCTATAGAGGCCCTCGGCGAGCGGCGCATACCGCTCGGCGATGAATCCACGCCGCACCTTTTGCGTGCGCGTCAACTCGCCGTCGTCGGCGTCGAGCTCCTTGTGCAAGATCAGGAAGCGTTTGATCTGCGCGCCGGCCATCGGCCCTTCCTGCGCGAGCGAGCGGTTTACCTCGTCCACATGCGCGGTCAGCATTTCATAGACCTGCGGATGCGCGGCGAGCTCCTGATAGGAGCCGTAGACCACATTGTTGCGCTCGGCCCAGCTTCCGACCGCCACGAGGTCGATGTTGAGCATCACAGTAACGAAGTCGCTCTTGTCGCCGAGCGCCACCGCCTCCTTGATGTTCGGATAGAACTTGAGCTTGTTCTCGATATATTTCGGCGCGAACAGCGTGCCGTCCTTGAGCCGGCCCACGTCCTTGGCGCGGTCGATGATCTTGAGGTGGCCGGTCTTGGGGTCGAAGAAGCCCGCGTCGCCCGTGCGCACCCAGCCGTCGGCGGTCTTCACCTCGGCGGTCTTCTCCGGCTCCTTGTAATAGCCGACGAACACGCCGGGCGAGCGGAAGAGCACCTCGCCGTTGTCCGCGACCTTCACTTCAACTTCGATATTCGGCTTGCCGACCGTGTCGGCGTAAATCTCGCCGTCCGGCTGCGCGGTGATGTACACCGACGCTTCCGTCTGGCCGTAAAGCTGCTTCAGGTTGATGCCGAGCGAGCGATAGAAGCGGAAGATTTCCGGCCCGATCGCCTCGCCCGCCGTATAGGCCACGCGGATGCGCGAGAGGCCGTAGCGGTTCTTGAGCGGGCCATAGACGATGATTTCACCGAGCGAATAAATCAGCCGCGCATGCAGCGGCACGCTTTCGCGGTTGAGGATTTTCTCGCCCCACTTGCGCGCGTGATTGATGAAATAGTGGAACATGCGGCGCTTGAAGGCGCTCGCGTCTTCCATGCGCACCATGGTGAGCGTGAGCAGGTTCTCGTAAATGCGCGGCGGCGCGAAGGCATAGGTCGTGCCGATCTCGCGCCGGTCCTCGACCACCGTCTCCGGGCTCTCCGGGCAGTTGACGCAGAAGCCCGCCACATAGGATTGCGCGTAGGAGAAGATGTGGTCGCCGACCCACGCCATCGGCAGATAGGCGATGACTTCTTCTTTTTCTGTCAGGCCGTCGAATACGTTGGCGTTGCGCGAACTGACGATGGTGCTCTCATAGGTGAGCATCACGCCTTTCGGTTTGCCGGTTGTTCCTGACGTATAGAGAATGACCGCGATGTCCGAGCCCTTGCCGCGCGCGATCTCTTTCTCCCAGTTCTGGCCCTTGAGTTTCGCTGAGGCCGCGCGGCCCAGTTCCTGCACGCTTGCGAATGACTTCACGCGCGCGGCGTCGTAATCGCGCAACCCGCGCTCTTCATCATAGATGATGTAGCTGAGCGACGGCAGCCGCTCGGAGATCGAGAGCAGCTTGTCGACCTGCTCCTGGTTCTCGACGACGGCCACGCGCGCGCCGGCGTGTTCGAGCACATAGGCCATCTCGTCGGCGACAGAGTCCTGATAGACCGGCACCGGGATCGCGCCGAGCGCCTGCGCGGCGCACATCGTCCAGTAGAGACGCGGCTTGTTCGAGCCGATGATCGCGACCTTGTCGTCGCGCTGCACGCCGAGTTCGGCGAGCCCGATCGAAAACGGACGAATTTCGTCGAGCACCTGCGACCATGTCCAGGTGTGCCAGATTCCGAATTCCTTCTCGCGGATGGCCGGACGGTTGGCGCGCCGGCCGGCATTGACGAGCAGAAGCTTCGGAAACGTGTCGACGAGCGACGTCTTGTCGGCGCCCAATCCCGTTCCTCCCACCGGCCCGAGGGCCGGTTATGTCGCGGCCTCTTTTGGCGAGGCTTGTCGAGCCCACAGCTTCCCAACGAAACCGGGGTCCCACAAGGGGTTACTTGACAGACAGACCCCTGCCCTGTTCGCTAGTGTCGCCAGTCCGGCCACCGGACGGCATCTCACAAATCATTTGTTTCGACGGGCGGAACCGCGACTTATGCGCGGCTCCTGCGTCCTATCAACTCTTGGAAACGACCGCCGACACGGGCCGCCGCGGGCTGTGACGCGCCGGCCGATCCGCGTAGCCCATGCGGAAGATGAAGGTCGGTTTCCACGCCGCATCGCCTGTCACTTGCGCAAGCGCTTCCGCCATGCGCGGCGGATGTGCAAGTTCCGCTTCGCGATCCACGCGTTCGGCGGCTTGGTTCACCGGCTGCGCCGCAACCCCGTGTGACGTTGCCAAAAGATGCAGCCGTTGCCACGCCTGCCCTGCCGCGAGTGTCGTCGGCAGATCGTATAGATCGCGCACGGCGATCACGCCCAGCACGGTCGCGGTTTTCACATGGATATCTCGTGTCGCCCCGAGCCACTGCTGGTCGGCCTGCTCCGGTGACGGCGGTGGCAAGATCTTCGCCGCGGCATTGATGAGCGGCGGAAGTCCCACGGCATCGAGCGTGATGCCGTCGCGTTGCTGCTGCAACGAATCCCAATCGAAGCGAAACCACCGCGCACTCGCCGCGGCCATATCGTGATCCGCAATGATGTCCTCGGTGGCCGACACGGTGAGCTGGCCGAGCCGCGATTTGCGATCGCCTTCCACGAACAGAATGAGGCGCACTACGGCGTCGCCCGCGACCAGCGCCTGCATCTCGTCGAGCAGGTCTCGCGAAATGGGGCGGGATGAATCGTACCCGCCGCGATGCGTGTGGCGGTCGCCGATCGCGTTGAAAAGCGCGCTCGTGCGGCGCTCGCGGGGACTTAGATTCACAACGGCGACAGGACCCGCATCGACTTTCGCGGACAAGCTCAGTCTGCCCGCGCCCCGCTCTATGAGCGGTTCGAAGCCCGCGGAACGCGCCGCCAGGATCATGTTTTCGAGCGCACAGCCAAGCGACAACATCATTTCCCGGCGATACGGATCGAACGGGCCTAGATGACGCTGGGCATCCGCATGAACCGCTATTCGTTCGCTGGAAACGCGGAACCGCCAAGGCTGCGTGTTGTGTGCGCTCGCCGCCAGAATACCGGCTTTGACGATCGCGAGCGGTCCCGGCGAACGATCCTCCCGCCAGTCGCGCCAAAGCTCATAGGCAGGCCCCTCGCCGGCGTGAAAAACTCCGCCGCTCCAGGCACGCCAAACCAGACCGCCGGCCGCCAGCACCGTGACGCCGGCGAGTCCGCGAAGTAACGCATTCCGGCGTGTGATCGTCCTAGCCATCGCAAACCGTTTCCAGAGAAGCTCCCCTATTCCCCATATCGGCCCAGACCCGCAAGGTCGAGCACGGTCAGTCCGCCATGCTCGACGCGCACGAGCCCTTCGCTCTCCAGCGTTTTCAGGCTCTTGTTCGCCACCTGCCGCGACACGCCAGAGAGCATTCCGATCTCTTCCTGCGTGATCTCGATATGCATGCCGAGGCGCGGATAGAGCACCGGGTTGAACAGCCATGCGATGTTGCGCGCGAGCCGCCCGGTCGCGTCTAACAGCCGGTGATATTCCGCCAGCGCGATGAAATGCGCGAGCCGCTCATTGAGCTGCCGCACAAGATGCCGGTTGAACGCGACGCTGTTCTCATTGAGCCACAGGAACGTCGCGCGGTTCATCAGCGCCATCTGCGTGTCGCGCAGCGCGACGACGTCGTAACGGCGCGGCTCATCCTTCAGCACCGTCCCTTCGCCGAACCATCCGCCGGCCGGCACGCCGATCAGGCTCGTGGCTTTGCCCTTGGCCGACACCATGCCGATGCTGGCCAGCCCGCTCATGACGCCGGTCCAGTGCTCGAAGCGGTCGCCGACATGGAAGACGTAAGCGCCCTTCGAGAACGCGCGGGTGACGATCCCCTTGCGCGCGCGCTCGAACTCTTCGTCCTTCAGCTCGCGCGACCAGTGCGCGATGGCTTTCAGCTGCTCGGCCGGGATCACGATGCTTGTCCACTCGTCGTCCCGGGCGAGTATCGGGCTCGCGCAGGGTTGCACAAGCAAAATGAACGTCGTCCCGGCCGAGGCCGAAGGCCGAGAGCCGGGACCGTCCGCGATCTACTGATGACGGTCCCGGGTCTCGCTTCGCTCGCCCGGGACGACGATAGTCGATCTATTCCGCCGCCGCCGCGACTGCCGGCGTGCTGGTCTCGCCGGCGCGGAAACGCGCCAGCAGCGCGGCCTCCTCGGCCTTCGCCACCGTGAAGTGCTTGTCCTTCACTGGCCCGAAGCCGCGGATTTTCTCGGGGATCGAGGCGATCTCGACCGCGAGCGCGTGGTTCTCGGGCGTGAGCGCCCTGACCAGTTCCTCGACGACCGCACGGTAATCCTCGATCAGCCGGCGTTCCATCTTCCGTTCGGCAGAGTAGCCGAACGGATCGAACGACGTGCCGCGGAGAAAACGGAAGCGCGCGAGCCAGTCGAAGGCGCGCATCATCCACGGGCCAAAGTTCATCTTGCGCGGACGGCCCGTCACCGGGTCGTGCTTGGCGAGCAGCGGCGGGGCGAGATGGAACTCGAGCTTCAGGTCGCCGTCGAACGACGCCGCGATCTGCTTCGCGAACGAGCCGTCGGTGTAGAGGCGCGCAACTTCGTACTCGTCCTTGTAGGCCATGAGCTTGAAGAGATAACGCGCGACGGCTTCCGAAAGCCGCTCGTTGCCCGGCACACGCCCACCCTCGGCGATCCGTACGCGGCCGACGAGGCCGCGATAGCGGCCGGCATAGGCGGCGTTCTGATAGGCGGTCAGGAAGGCAATGCGGCGCTCGATCATCTCATCGAGCGTTTGCGAGATGTGGCGCGCGTCGGTGCCAGCCTCACGCGGCGCGGCGAGCGACTCCACAAACGCCGGATCGAGCGCGGCGCGGCGGCCCCAGGTGAACGCGGTCTGGTTCACGGCGACCGCCTCGCCGTTCAGTTCGAGCGCCTTCAGGATCGCGTCCGCTGAAACCGGCAGCCCGCCGAGCTGATAGGCATAGCCCAGCAGGAACATGTTCTGCGCAATCGTCGATCCGAAGAGCGAATTCGCGAGCCGCGTCGCGTCGATGAAGCGCACCTGCTCGCGGCCCGCGGCTTCCACCAGCGCGCGCTTGATGCGCTCGGTCGGCAGTGAGTAGTTGGCGTTGCGCGTAAACGCGCCCGGCAGCATCTCGTGCGTATTGACGACGACCTTGGTGGCGCCGGGCTTCATCGCGCCGAGCACCTTCTTGCTCGCCGCCACGACCACATCGCCGCCGATCACAAGGTCCGCGCCGCGCGCGGGCACGCGGATCGCGTGGATGTCCTCGGCCTTCTCGGCCACGCGGATATAGGAAAGGACCGCGCCGCCCTTTTGCGCCAGCCCCGCCATATCGACGATGCCGCAGGCCTTGCCGTCGAGATGGGCCGCCATGCCGATGATCGCGCCGACGGTGACGACACCCGTGCCGCCGATGCCGGTGACGATGATGCCGTAGGTCTGCTCGATCTTCGCGAGCGCAGGCTCCGGCAGCGCGGGCATGTCCTGCGGCAGCGTCGCGGGCGAGCCGCGCTTGGGCTGCGCGCCATGCACCGTCACGAGCGCCGGGCAAAAGCCCTTCAGGCACGAATAATCCTTGTTGCAGGAGCTCTGGTCGATCTCGCGCTTGCGGCCCCATTCGGTTTCGAGCGGCTGCACGGCGACGCAGTTCGACTGCACGCCGCAATCGCCGCAGCCCTCACAAACCAGTTCATTGATCAAAACCCGTTTGTCGGGATCGGGGAACGCCTTGCGCTTGCGGCGGCGGCGCTTCTCCGCGGCGCAGGTCTGGTCGTAGATCAGGACCGTGACGCCGGGAATGTCCGCGAGGCCCGCCTGCACCTGCTGCAGGTCGTCGCGGTGATGGATCGTGAGGCCCTTCGGCCAGTCGGTGTTGTTCGGATATTTGCCCGGCTCGTCGGAGACGACGACGATCTTCTTCGCGCCTTCGGCGGCGACCTGCCGCGCGATCATCGGCGCATCGAGCCCGCCGTCGTTCTTCTGCCCGCCGGTCATGGCGACCGCGTCATTGAACAAAATTTTGTAGGTCATGTTCGCGCCGGACGCGATCGCGGCGCGGATGGCGAGATAACCCGAGTGGTTGTAGGTGCCGTCGCCGAGATTCTGGAAGATGTGCTTGCGCTTGGAGAACGGCGCCTCGCCGATCCAGTTGGCGCCTTCGCCGCCCATCTGGGTGAACCCGAGCGTGCTGCGGTCCATGAACTGCGCCATGTAGTGGCAGCCGATGCCCGCATAAGCGCGCATGCCTTCCGGCACGACGGTCGATGAATTGTGCGGGCAGCCCGCGCAGAAATAGGGATCGCGCGTCGCGATCACCGGCGCTTCGTTGAGCGCGCGCTGCGCTTCCTTGAGATACCCGACGCGGTTGGAAAGCCCCTCCGCGCCGCCATATTTCAGCAGCCGGTCGCCGATGCAGATCGCGATCTCGTTCGGATCGAGCGCGCCCTTGATCGGGAACAGCCAATTGTTGTTCTCGTCCTTCTTGCCGATGCAGACCGGCTGGTTCGGCGTGCCGTACAACTCCTCGCGCACCTGCACTTCGATGAGCGAGCGCTTTTCTTCCACGACGATGATGAGGTCGAGTCCCTTGGCGAATTCCGCCAGCTCCGCGCGCGACAGGGGATAAGGACAGGCGATTTTGAACAGGCGGATGCCGAGCTCGTTGCAGCGGACCTCGTCGATGCCGAGCTCGTCGAGCGCCTGCCGCACATCGAGATAGGACTTGCCCGTGGTCGCAATACCAATCTTCGGATTGCGCCCGCCCGACGTGACCCACTTGTTGAGTTTATTCGCGCGCACGAAGGCCAAGAGCGCATCGCGCTTGTAGTCGTGCAGCCGCGCTTCTTGCCCCAGGATCGTGTCGCGCAGGCGGATATTGAGCCCGCCATCGGGCATCGCGAAGTCGGCCGGCAGTTCGATCTTCACCCGGTCGAGGCTGCCGTCGATGATCGCGGTCGACTCCACGGTCTCATGCACGCATTTGAGCGCGGCCCATGTGCCGCAATAGCGCGACATCGCCCAGCCATAGAGACCGTAATCGACGATCTCCTGCACGCCGGCGGGATTGAGAATCGGGATATTCAGGTCGACGAAATTGAATTCGGTCTGGTGCGCCGTCGTCGACGACTCGGCCGTGTGGTCGTCGCCCATGAGCGCGAGCACGCCACCGTTCTTCGATGTGCCGGCGAGATTGGCGTGGCGGAAGACGTCGCCCGTGCGGTCGACGCCCGGCCCCTTGCCGTACCAGATGCCGAACACGCCATCGAACTTGCCCTCGCCGAACAGCTCCGCCTGCTGCGTGCCCCAGAGTGCGGTGGCGGCGAGGTCTTCATTGAGCCCGGCCTGAAAGACGATGTCGTGTTTGTCGAGGAACGGCGTCGCCCGCATGAACTGCTGGTCGAGTCCGCCGAGCGGCGAGCCGCGATAGCCGGAGACATAGCCGCCGGTGTTCAGCCCGGCGAGGCGGTCCCGCTCTTTCTGCATCATGCAGAGGCGGATCAACGCCTGATAGCCCGTGACAAAGACGTGCCGTTTCGAGAGGTCGTATTTGTCGTCGAGACTGACGGGTTTCAGGGCCATTGCCTTCTCCGCCGTATCCTGTCCGGCGGCCTTTTCCTGAGGGTTCCGCCCGTCCGCGCCGCCCCGTGCCTCTCTATATAGAGAGAACCGCGAGACTCGCCCGTTTCAGCCAAAACTCGCATAGGCCCTGCTCCCGCGCAATTTCGTTTCGCGCGGGACCTGTGACGAAAAATTGCAGGAGAACCGCGCCTCGCGCACGATGGCGCATTGCAGCACACGTCGTCCCGGAAACGCGCGAAGCGCGTTATCCGGGACCGCCATCAGTCGGCATCAGACGATCCCGGGTCTCGCTCGGCCTTCGGTCTCACGCGCCTGGGATGACGGCGTTACCCCGGCGGGATGGCGAGCACCTGTCCGCCATCGACCACGATCGTTGATCCGGCCATGAAGCTACCCGCGCCGGACGCGAGCAGCAGGAACGGCCCGTCGAGATCGCCGTCCTCGCCGAAGCGCCCGGCCGGAATGTGCCGGGTCATTCCCGCGCCTTCGCCGCTGAGAAATTCGTGATTGATCTCGGTCATGAAGAAGCCGGGCGCGAGCGCATTCACGCGCACGCCCTTGAAGGCAAGCTCAAGCGCAAGCGACTTTGTCAGTTGAATCACCGCCGCCTTCGCCACCGCGTAGGCGACCGTCCCCTTTGACACACCGAGCCCGAGGATCGAGGCGACGTTGACGATGTTGCCCTTCTTCTTGGCGGCCAGCATCCGTTGCGCCGCCTCCTGCGCCGTGAAGAACACGGCATCGAGATTCGTCGATAGCACCCGCCGCCATTCTTCTTCCGGCATATCGACCGCGCGGTTGGCATGCGCGACGCCTGCATTGTTCACGAGCAGCGTCACCGTACCGAACGCTTTCTCAGCGACATCGAACGCGCGTGCAGTCGCCGAGCGGTCGGTGACGTCGGCCTCCGCGATTGCCGCGCGTCCGCCGGATTTTTCGATTTTGTCCTTCAGCGCATTGAGCCGGTCGGCACGGCGCGCAACCAGCACAACAGACGCGCCGTTCGCCGCCGCGACCTCCGCGAAGCGGCTCCCTAGCCCACTCGATGCGCCCGTTACCAGCGCGACCTGTCCATCGAGGCGAAAGATATCGGCGGCTTTCATGATCGCTCCTCAAGTCCCGTACAGCATGCCCGGCAGCCAGGTGGCGAGCGCCGGAAAGAACCACAACACGAGCAGCGCGAGCAACTGGATCAGCACGAACGGAATCACGCCCCGATAGATGTCGAGGGTCGAAACCTCGGGTGGCGCCACGCCGCGCAGATAGAAGAGCGTCGCCCCGACCGGCGGCGTCAGGAACGAGGTTTGCAGGTTCATGGCGATCATTACGCCGAGCCACACCGGATCGACGCCTTCCAGCCGCAGGAGCACCGGCCCGACCACCGGCACGACGACGAAGACGATCTCCAGAAAGTCGAGATGAAAGCCGAGCACAAAGATCGCGGCCATCACGGCGGCGACAGCCGTGAACGTCCCGCCCGGCAGCGAGGTGAGCAGCCGGTGAACGGTCTCGTCGCCCCCAAAGCCCCAGAAGACGAGGCTGAACAGCGTCGCTCCGAGCAGGATCATGAAGATCATGGCGGTGATCTGAACGCTCGACTCAAGCGCGGAGCGCAAAACCGGCAGGTAATTGCGCAAACCGACTTTCAGCACCGCCAGCAACATCGCGCCAACCGCGCCGACTGCGGCTGCTTCCGTGGGCGTCGCGATGCCGCCGAGAATGGAGCCCAGCACTGCGACGATGAGGGCCAGCGGCGCGAACAGCGCGACGAACAGGTCGCGCGCTGCAAATTTCTCCGCCGCATCCAAAGCTGGAAGCGGCGGCGAGCGCTCCGGCGACACGAAGGCCACCGCAGCCTGATAGACAAGGAAAAGGCCTGCCAGCATCAGTCCCGGAATAAGCGCGCCGGCGAATAGATCGCCGACCGTCACCGTCTCCGGCGCGAACTTCCCTTCCACCAGTTGCGCCTGCTGATAGGCAACCGCGAGCTGGTCGCCAAGCACCACGAGCACGGTCGAAGGCGGCACGATCTGCGCCAGTGTCGCGGCGGCGGCGATCGACCCGCTCGCGAGTCGCTTGTCGTAATTCGCGCGAAGCATGACCGGGAGCGAGATCAGGCCCATGGTCACGGCGGTCGCGCCGATCACGCCGGTCGAGGCCGCGAGCAGCGCGCCGACGAGCGTCACCGCGTAACCGAGCCCGCCCGGGACGCGGCCGAACAGACGGCCTGCCGACTCCAGCAGGTCTTCGGCGACCTTCGAGCGCTCGAGCATCACGCCCATGAATACGAAGAGCGGGATCGCGAGCAGCACGTCGTTGGTCATGATGCCGTAGATGCGCTGTGGCAGCGCCTGCAGGAGCGCGAGATCGAACGCCCCGGCGAAGTGCCCGGCAATTGCAAACAGGAGCGCCGTGCCCGAGAGCGCGAAAGCCACGGGATAGCCCGTGAGTAGCAGGCCGATGACAGCCACGAACATGACGAGGTCGAGGATTTCGCCGAGCGCCACGGCTCAGCGCCCGCTTTGCGCGCCGAGCGCGGACGCCGCACGCATCGCCTGCGCCGCGCCCTGCAACAGCATGAGAGCTGCAAACAGCGGAATGACACTCTTGAGCAGAAACACGAACGGCAAACCCGCCGTCTCCTGCGAGCCCTCCATCGTCGCCCATGCCCGCGCGGCATAGGGGATCGATGTCCACAGAATGAGGATCATGGACGGCGCGAGCAACAAGAGCGTGCCGAAGAGATCGACCAGCGCGCGTGTGCGCGGCGAGGCCCGTCCGTAAAAGACATCCACCCGCACATGCGCGCCGGTCTTCAGCGCCCAGGCGGCCGCGATCAGGAAGGCCAACGCATGCGCGTAAATGACCGACTCCTGCACCCGGATCGATCCCACCCCGAAAATGTAGCGCAGCACGACGACAGCGAATTGCAGCAGCACCGCTGCGAGCACAAGCCAAGCCGCCACGCGGCCGATCGTGGTTGAAAGCCGATCGATGTGTTGAGCCAAGCGGAGCATTCGAGACTTATATCACTGTCGTCCCGGCCGAGCCGCGCTCTAAAGGCACGATGATGGACTATGGGAGCGGTGCGCGGGCGAGAGCCGGGACCCATGAACACCAGGGTCGGTCGTACTCTCAAACGCTTGTGGTTATGGGTCCCCGCTTTCGCGGGGACGACGGCGCGGGTCAGGCCGGAAACATGCGCTCCGAGGCGAGGAGCCCGGAGAACAGCAGCACGCCGATGGCGATGATGCCGAGCGCCGCCGTGAATTCGAGTCCGCGCACGGCAATCGCACCCGCGCCGTTGCCGCCCGAAGCAAGCCGCGACGCGATCCCCTTCGCGCCGACCGCAAGGATCGCGATGGCCGCCACCGTGATCGCCGTGCCCGCCGCCATTGCGAAGGTCGCCGCAACGCCGGCCCAGAAAATTCCCTGCGAGAGCGTGAAGACCAGCACGAGGATCGCGCCCGAGCAGGGCCGCAAGCCGACGGCCGCCACCGCGCCGAGTCCGCGCTTCAGCCAGTCCTTGCCTGCAAGCTCCTGCGGCTCCGGCCCGTGCGAATGTCCGCAGTGCTCGTCGTGAACATGGTCGTGGCCGTGATGGTGGTGCGAATGATCGTGCGTGTGGCCGGCCGGCGCAGTCTCGCGCGACAGTGCCTGTATGAGCGCCTTGCCCTTACGCCACGCGAGCATGACGCCGAACAGCACGATGATCGCATAGGCGCCGAGTTCGAGCACGCGCACCGCCTCGCCCATCGCGCGCGCGGTGGCACCAAGAATGAGCGCAGCGATGCCGACCAGCACGATCGCCGTGATCGCCTGCGCGATCGCAGAAAGTGCTGAGAGCGCGATGCCACGGGGGATCGTCGAGCCGTCGGCGAGCAGATACGCCGAGATCACCGCCTTGCCGTGGCCCGGCCCGGCGGCATGGAAAATTCCGTAGAGGAACGAGAGCCAGAACAGGCCCCACACCGCCGTGCCGTCTGCTTTCGCTTCGCGGATCGCAGCGGAGAGCGAGCGGAAGAAGCGCGCCTGCTCGGTCAGGATCCAGCCCATGATGCCGCCGGATGAAGTGGGCGCAGGCGTCCCGGCCCCGAACGGCGAACTTTGCGCCAACACGTCGGGAGCGACGAAGAAGAGCGCGGCACAGCCGAGCAGGATCAGCGCCAGCACTCCCCGCGCTCGAACAATGCGTCGCGCCTTCATTTGCAGCGAAGCACGATGCGGCTCGCAAACTGCGAACCGAACTGGGCCGAAGCCGACAGATTGTCGAAGAAGGATTCGGTGAGCTTCGACGCGGCGGCGTCAGCACCCTGCGGCCGGATCGCCTCGGCCGTGCATGTCGCGGGCGCGCCGACCAGTTCGACCTTGGCGCCTTCCGGGAACGACAGATCGACGAAAAAGCTCGAGTCAAAAATCGCGACCGAAAAATCCTTCTGCGCGGCGGGCTGGGCGAGCGGCAGCGTGAAGTGCAGCGAGAGGATGTCCTTGTTCATCTCCAGCCAGTAATCCTTCGGCTTGCCGAAGCCGAGCGTGTCGGGGCCGATTTTCGCAACCGTGAAATAATTGAATTCCTCGAGCGAGGTGACGTTGACCTCGGCAAGCTCCGCCAGTTCCGCACGCGAGAATTTGCCGTCGTTGTCCTTGTCGAGGCCCTGCGTCGCGAAGGCCGAATACATGTCGTCAAAGGTCCAGACGTAGCGCAACGCTGTCACCTTGCCGTCCGGCGAGAACAGCACGTCGCTCTTGACCGTTATCCAGACATGCGGATGCGCCTGCGCGCCGCCTGAGAAGGCGAACGTGAAGGCCGCAACGGCGGCGGCCAAGAGATACGAGCGAAACGTCATGTCCTGTCTCCTTGCCCGCGTCAGGCCACCGAATTGGGGCGGCATCGCGGCTAGCGGAGCACGATCACCGGGGCTCCGAGATGCACCCGGTCAAAGAGGTCGATCGCATCGGCATTATGCATCCGGAAGCAGCCGCTGGAAGCGGCCGAACCGATGGAGCCGGGCGCATTCGTCCCGTGAATCCGGTATTCGCCCCAGCCCAGATAGATCGCACGCGGCCCGAGCGGGTTGCGCGGCCCCGGCCCGACCGACATCGGCAGGCCCGGATTGTCCCGGCGCATCCGCGCCGTCGGCCGCCAGGTCGGATTGGCCTGCTTGGAGCTGACCCAGAGCTCACCCGCCCATTGGAAACGCGGCTCGCCGACTGCCACCGGATAGCGCACCGCCTGCCCGTCACCGAGCACATAGTAGAGACGCTTCTCGCTGGTGCGGATGACGATCGTACCGCGCTCATAGTCGCCGTCGAACTCGATGACCGCGGCGTTGGTCTTGGGCTTTGGCGGCGCGACGCGCGCCGACACCGGCATCGACGCCGTTACAAACAGAGCCACCGCGACTGCCGCCACGAACAACTTCATTCCAAATCCCCAGCCCCGACCCGCGCACCACTAGTTCCATGACACGCGGAAGCGGGCAATTCACGCCGCCGTATGGCCGCACATATAGAGCGTCAGGCTGAATGGAGGATGAAGCCCAAAGGGTCTAGGCGCCCGCCGCCCCGCCGTCGCTGCGCGGGTCGTGGGCGCCTTCGAGCGTCCCGTCCGGATGCCGCACGACCGCGCCGGCGTGCCCCATCGTCTCAAGATAAGACTCGGGCAGCACCTGAAGGTCGTGACCCACGCGGCGCAGCCCCTCGATGGTCTCCTCGGGGAAGCGCGACTCCAGCCGCAGGTTGGTGATGTTCGTCCCCCAGGTCTTGCCGAGAATCCAGCGCGGCCGGTCGAGCGCCTCGGCAAGCGGCACCTTGTGATCGACATAGCGCGTGAAGAAGGCGGCCTGCGTCTGCGGCTGGCCCTCGCCGCCCATGGTGCCGTAGGCGAGCTGCCGCCCGTCTCTCAGATCGGCCATGGCCGCGCTCAGCGTGTGCGGCGGCTTGCGGCCGGGCTCGAGCGGGTTCGCGGCGTTCGGCTCCAGCGAAAAGGCGCAGCCGCGGTTCTGCATGACGATGCCGGTGCGCGGGAGCACGCAGCCCGAGCCGAACTCGAAGTAAAGCGACTGGATGTAGGAGACAGAGAGGCCGTTGCTGTCCGCCGCACCCAACCAGATCGTGTCGCCCTCGCCCGCCGGTCGCGGCCAAGGTGCTGCACGCGACATGTTGATGGTCCTCGCCTCGCGGTCGAGCGCCTCCGGCGAGAGAAAAGCCGCCGGGTCGTGCTTCATGCGCTCGAAGGCCGTGAGCACGCCGTCGCGGAGACGAAAGGCGCGCTTCGAGGCTTCGACGATCGTATGGACATGCTCGAAGCTCTCCGCCTTCACGGCCCCGAGCCGCTCGCAGATGCCGAGGATGACAAGAGCGACGAGGCCCGGTGTCGGCGGCTGGGTGTTGTAGAGCGTGCCGCTCTTGAGGCTCATCGAGAGCGGATCGCGGCGCACGGCCTGGAACTGCTCAAGGTCCTTCCGCACGATCGGGCTGCCGATGCGCTCGAGGTCGGCGGCGATCTCCCGCCCGATGTCGCCTTGGTAAAAGTCTTCGAGCCCGGCGCGGGCGAGCTGCTCGAATGTGTCGGGCAGCCGTCCGGCCGGCAGCCGCTCGCCGAATTTCGGCGGCTTGCCGCCCGGCAGGAAGGTTTCCGCGAAGCCCGGCGCTTCGATCGCGGCCCCGCGCTCGGTCGTGAAGCGCCAGGCGAGCGACTTCGAGACCGGATAGCCGGCGCGCGCGAGCAGGATCGCCGGTTCCAGGAGCCGCGCGACCGGCATCTTGCCGCCATACGCCTTCGCCGCCTCGAGCGCGAGCATCCAGCCGCCGACCGCGCCCGGTACGGTTAACGCCGCGAGCGCGCCGCGCTCCGGAATCCGCTCGAAACCTTGCTCGCGATAGAAGGCGCGCGTCGCCCGCGCGCCGGCGGGTCCGCAAGCCTCGATCTGGCGCACCTTTCCGGAGCGCTCCCGGATCAGCCAGAAGCCGTCGCCGCCGATGTTGTTCATGTGCGGATAGGCGACGGCGATGGCTGCCGCCGCCGCGACCGCCGCCTCAATCGCATTGCCGCCTTCTTTCAGCACCTCACGCCCGGCTTCGGCGGCCGCCATGTGAGGAGCCGCGACGACGCCGCGGCGGGAACGAACGCTCTCTTGCATCATGATGAAACCTTCGAGGCGGGAGCCGCGTGAGGCGGCGTGAATGCTTGATTGGACGGGCGTTTGCGGCCAGATTGCCGGCCATTCAAGGGTGCGATCGCTTGGGGTAGAAGCGATCACGCTTCTACCCCAAGCGTGAATCGCACCCTAACTGAATGATCCGAGCGGGCGGCAAGGCGAGCCCGCCCGGCGCGACAGGGAGCAGCAGCCGATGAACGAGACCGCACGCAAGCCCGTCCGGATCAACTGGACGAACCTGATGACGGTCGGTTCGGCCTGCGTGCTCGTCGGCGCGATGATCCTCGCGCTCGGTGTTGCCACCGGCTGGGCGCTCGCCGGCATGTTCGGGCTCGACGACATCGGCGTGTGGGTGCTCGAAGCGTTCTTCGGCGGCATCGCGCTCGTCGGCATCGTCGCCTTCTGGCGGATGGCGGTGCGAGTCGAGCCGGTGATCGAGCGCTGAGCGTCGCGCACCTGAAAATTTTTTAACGTTCGATTCAGAACTCGCGCGCGAGCGACGCTCGCCGCGAAAAAATTTTCGCGCGCGCGTGCGATTTTTTCTTGCAACCGAGTGCGAAAGAGCATATCTGCCGAATTGCCCAATTTCGCACGTGCCTGTGGTCGCGTGCCGGTCGGCAGAAATCCGGACAAGAGGCCGGAAAGCTGTCGGGGCAGACCGGTAGCCGGAGCAACCGGCGAACTTCGCTCTCCGCGAAGGACGCGACTTAAAGCAACGACGTAGAGGGCCTTATTGGTCGCGACGGCTGACGGAAGGCCGAAGCTTACTGAAGAGGCACTACTCATTGCCGGGCGCACGGTGCGGGGTCTCCCCAATCCAAGCAACGGCGCACTGAGAAGGCCGGCTTTGCCGGCAACAGCGGGCGAAGGCTCGCCATGGAAAGACGCATCCGGCGTCAGTCCCTCTGGCAACCTTCGTCCGGCGCTTGGACCCAGAAGGAGACGTAAGAAGTGACCGACCGCATCCGCAAATTCCTCCGCCGCCGCCGCGACGAAGGCCCCTGCCTCGTCGTGGACCTCGAGGTGGTGCGCGAGAACTATCTCGCCTTCGCCAAGGCGTTGCCGGACACGCGCGTCTTCTACGCCGTGAAGGCCAACCCGGCGCCGGAGATCCTCAAGCTCATCGCCGACCTCGGCTCCTGCTTCGACACCGCGTCGATCGGGGAGATCGAGCTCGTCCTGGCCGCCGGCGCCACCGCCGACCGCATCTCCTTCGGCAACACGATCAAGAAGGAGAAGGACGTCGCGCGCGCCTACGAGATCGGCGTCCGGCTGTTCGCGGCCGATTCCGAGGCCGAGGTCGAGAAGATCGCCCGTGCCGCACCCGGCTCGAAGGTGTTCTGCCGCATCCTCTGCGACGGTTCCGGCGCGGAATGGCCGCTGTCGCGCAAGTTCGGCTGCGACCCCGCCATGGCGCCGCGCGTGCTCGAACTCGCCCATCGCCTGGGCCTCGTGGCGCACGGCATCTCCTTCCATGTCGGCTCGCAGCAGAACGACCCGAAGGCCTGGGACCGGGCGCTCGCCACCGCGGGCGCGATCTTCCGCGATATGTCCGAGCGGGGGATCAACCTGTCCATGGTCAACCTAGGCGGCGGCTTCCCGGCGAAGTACCTGAAAGAGGTGCCGAAGGTGCAGGTCTATGGCCGCGCCATCTTCAAGGCGCTGCGCAAGCACTTCGGCAACCGCATCCCGGAGACGATCATCGAGCCGGGCCGCGGCCTCGTGGGTGACGCAGGCATGATCGAGGCGGAAGTCGTCCTGATTTCGAAGAAATCGGACGACGACAACGTCCGCTGGGTCTATCTCGACATCGGCAAGTTCGGCGGTCTCGCCGAGACGATGGAAGAGGCGATCCGCTACCCGATTCGCACGCCGAAAGACGGCGACGAAACGGCGCCCTGCATCATCGCCGGCCCGACCTGTGATTCGGCGGACGTCCTCTATGAGAAGACGCCCTACCCGCTCCCGGTGTCGCTCGCGATCGGCGACAAGGTGCTGATCGAAGCCTGCGGTGCGTACACGACGACCTACTCGTCGGTCGCCTTCAACGGCTTTCCGCCGCTCAAATCCTATGTGATTTGAACGACATCAGCGCCGACTGAGAAACTTCAAACCCCCGGCGCGTGCGCCGGGGGTTTTGCTTTTTCAGAGTCCGGTGACCATCGCCGCGCGCCGCAAGCGCGCGGAGATTGACGCGGCATGCAATGGCATGGCCTTTGTATGCTGGAACCAACTGAGAAGGACGATCAACGCGCGACAACGCGCACAGAAACGGAGGTGCGGATCATGGCCGACTGGCCGGTTTACGCGAAAATCGACGGCCCCATCGTTCTCGTGGGCTTCGGATCGATCGGCAAGGGTGTGCTGCCCTTGATCGAGCGCCATTTCGAGTACGACAAGTCGAAGTTCGTCGTCATCGACCCCTCGGACAAGGACCGCCATCTGCTGGATGAGCGCGGCATCCGCTTCGTCAAGGAAGCGCTGGTCAGGGACAATTACCGCCGCATCATGGAGCCCCTGCTGAAGGGCCCGGGCCGCGGCTTCTGCGTCAATGTCTCCGTCGACGTCGACTCCATCGCCATGATGGAGCTCTGCCGCGAGCTCGGCGCGCTCTATGTCGACACCGTGATCGAGCCCTGGAAGGGCTTCTATTTCGACGAGAAGATGCCCACCGAACAGCGCACGAACTACGCACTGCGCGAGATGCTGCTCGCCACCCGCCGCAAGAAGCCGGGCGGCCCGACCGCCGTCTCCTGCTGCGGAGCGAACCCCGGCATGGTCTCGTGGTTCGTGAAGCAGGCGCTCCTGAACGTCGCGACCGACCTCGGCCTCAAATTCACCGAGCCCAAGACGCGCGAGGAATGGGCGAAGCTGATGATGGACACGGGCGTCAAAGGCATCCACATCGCCGAGCGCGACACCCAGCGTTCAAAGAACCCGAAGGCGATGAATGTCTTCGTGAACACCTGGTCGGTCGAGGGCTTCGTCTCGGAAGGCTTGCAGCCCGCCGAACTCGGCTGGGGCACGCATGAAAAGTGGATGCCCGCGAACGGCAAGGAGCACAGCCACGGCACCAAGGCCGCGATCTACCTGATGCAGCCCGGCGCCAACACCCGCGTACGGACCTGGTGCCCCACGCCCGGCGCGCAATACGGCTTCCTCGTCACCCACAACGAGGCGATCTCGATCGCCGACTTCTTCTCCGTGAAGAATGGCGACAAGACCGCCTACCGGCCGACGGTGCACTACGCCTACCATCCGCCCAACGACGCCGTGCTGTCGCTGCACGAGATGTTCGGCAATGGCGGCCATGCGCAGCCGACCTGGCACATTCTCGACGAGAACGAGATCGTCGACGGCGCCGACGAGTTGGGCGTCCTGCTCTATGGCCACAAGAACAACGCCTATTGGTACGGCTCGCAGCTATCGATCGAAGAGACGCGGGCGCTCGCGCCCTACCAGAACGCGACCGGCTTGCAGGTCACGTCAGCCGTCCTCGCCGGCATGGTCTGGGCGCTGGAAAACCCGGAAGCCGGCATCGTCGAAGCCGACGAGATGGATTTCCGCCGCTGCCTCCAGGTGCAGTTGCCCTATCTCGGCCCGGTAGTCGGCGTTTACACCGACTGGACGCCGGTCGCCGGTCGCGGGGCGCTTTTCCCCGAAGATACGGACACAGCCGACGCCTGGCAGTTCAAGAACGTGATCGTGCGCTGACGCCTGGCAATCGTCGTCCCGGCCGAGCCATGCGAAGCATGGCGCGAGCCGGGACCGTCATCAGCAACCCTCAGAACGATCCCGGCTCGCGCTTCGCGCGGCCGGGATGACGAGCTAACCCGTCAGCGCGTCGGCGAACTGGCGCAGATTGTGCCGCATCATGTCGATGTAAGTCGGTGCGGGGCCGCTCGCGCCTGAAAGCGCGTCGGAATAGAGCGTGCCGCCGATCCTCGCGCCGGTCTCGTCGGCGATGCGCTTCACGAGCCGCGCGTCCGAGACGTTCTCCAGAAACACGGCGGGAATCTTCTGCGCCCGGATCTGGCGGATGATCTTCGCCACGTCCTGCGCCGAGGCCTCGCTTTCGGTCGAAACGCCCTGCGGGGCGACGAAATCGATGCCGTAAGCGGCCTCGAAATAATTGAAGGCTTCGTGCGAGGTGATCACGCGGCGGCGTGCCTTCGTGATTCCCTCCACGGCCGCGCGGATTTCCTTCTCCAGCGCATCGAGCTTTTCGAGATAAGTCTTGGCGTTGGCCTCATAGTCGGCCTTGCCCGCGGGGTCCGCTTTGCTCAACGCATCGCGGATATTGGCGACGTAGATTTTGGCGTTGGCGACCGATTGCCAGGCGTGCGGGTCGGTCTCAGCATGGGAATGGCCGTGGCCATGATCGTGCGCGTGGCCGCCCTCCATGCGCCGGGTCTTGATGCCGCGCGTGACGGTGACAATCGGCGCCTTGGTGCCCGACGCCTTCACCAGCCGGTCCATCCAGCCCTCGAAGCCGAGACCGTTCACGAACACGACCTTCGCGGCCACGAGATTCTTCGCATCCGCGGGCGTGGCCGAATAGACGTGCGCGTCGCCGTCCGGGCCGACCAGCGTGGTGAGCGCGATGCGCTCGCCGCCGACGTTCCGCACGAAATCGCCGAGGATCGAGAAACTCGCGACCACCGGCAGCTTATCCCGTGCAAAGGCCGGTGCGGGAATCGAGCAGGCCGCGAGGGCAGCGACGATCAGCAAACGGCGGCTGAGCATGACAACTCCTAGGCTTCGAGATGACGGCCCGGCGCGAAGCGGCGGCGCAGGCCGCCGACCGGGCCAAGGGCAAGCGACGCGGCGTAAAGTGCGCCGGCGACCAGGATGATGGCGGGACCCGACGGTGCGCCGAGGTGGTAGGACAGGAGCAGCCCGCCGTAGCCGGACGTGAATGCGACCGCGACGGCAATCGCGATCATGCGCGTGAGGTCCGTCGCCCAGAAACGCGCGGCAATCGCCGGCAGCATCATGATGCCGACCGCGAGCAGCGTACCGAGCGCATGAAACCCGCCGACCAGATTGAGCACCACGAGCGCCATGAAGGCGATGTGAACGGGCGCCCCCGCCCGGCTGACTGACCGCAAGAAGCCGGGATCCACACATTCGAGCACCAGCGGCCGCCACACCACCGCGAGCACGATCAGGGTCACGGTCGCGAACGTCGCGAGCAGGATGAGCGTGGCGTCGTCGAGCGCCAGCACGGAACCAAACAGAACGTGCAAGAGATCGATATTCGAACCGCGCATCGACACGATGAGCACGCCGAGTGCGAGCGATACGAGATAAAAGGCCGCGAGCGACGCGTCTTCCTTGAGCTGCGTCAGGCGCGCGACAACACCTGCGCCGATCGCCACCGCAAATCCGGCCGCGATGCCCCCCAGCGTCATGGCGAACAGGTTGAAGCCCGCCACCAGAAAGCCGAGTGCGGCGCCCGGCAGAATCGCGTGCGCCATGGCGTCGCCCGTGAGCGACATCCGCCGCAACATGAGAAAGACGCCGATCGGCGCTGCACCGAACGACAGCGCCAGCATGCCCACCAGCGCGCGGCGCATGAATTCGAACTCGGCGAACGGCGCAATGAAGATGTCGTACATGGCGGCGGTCAGGCGGCGTGGACTTCGCACACCGCCGCGCGGTCGTCGAAGGCCTCGCTCATGCGCCGCGCCCGCAAGAGGTTCTCGGGCTTCAGCACTTCGGCGGTCGGCCCCCATGCGACGGGCGAGCGCGCGAGCAGCAGCGCTTCGGGAAAGCGTGCGCGCACGATTTCGTAGTCGTGCAGGACGGTGATGACCGTGCGTTCCTCCGAATGCCAGCGGCGGATCAATTCTAACAGGTCCGCGACGGTGCCTGAGTCGAGCGAGGTGAACGGCTCGTCGAGCAGAATCAGCCGCGCATCCTGGAGCAGGAGCCGCGCGAACAAGGCACGCTGCATCTGTCCGCCCGAGAGCGTACCGATGGCGCGATCCTCGAAACCTTCGAGCCCCACGGTCGCGAGCGCCTTGCCGATCACCGCGCGCTCGTTGCGGCCGATGCGGCCGAGCAGCCCCGCCCTGCGCCATAGGCCCATGGCGACGAGGTCATAAACGGCGATGGGAAAGCTGCGGTCGATCTCGGCGATCTGCGGCAGATACGCCACGTCGCTTGCCGGCACGCCGCACTCGATCGCGCCGGCGAGCGGCGGCAAGAGGCCCACAATGCCTTTCAGCAACGTCGACTTGCCGGCTCCGTTCGGTCCGACAAGCGCGAGCAACGTGCCGCCGGCAACTTCGCCATTGAGATGATGCACCGCCGGATGGCGGTCGTAGCCGAGCGTCAGGTCGCGGAAGCGGACGGCGGTCTTCATGCAGGAATTTCCATCAACGCCCAGGCAACCGCGGCCCAAAGAAGCGCAGCGAACACGGCGGCAATCGCAAGGCGCTGCATGGCCGACAGCCGTAGGAGCGACGGCGCGAGCGTCACTTCGGCACGGGTGTGAACATGAGTATGTGATGCGGGGTCGTGCATGGAATCGCTTCCGGTACCGTAACCGCCAGAAACGTTACATTATATCATTTGGCCGGACGGAGCAATACGGAAGTCGAAGCCGCGAGCAGGCTATTCCGCAGGCCCGTCTTTCAGTCTTGAAAGGTCAAAGCGCTCGACGTCTTCCAGCAGCTCAATGAACGAGCGCGCGCCGTGCTCCAGCGCCGCCTCGCCCTTCTCCTTCGTGCCGTCGCGCGCATCGCCGAGCGCCCCCTGCTCGTTCAGGTCCTGCGTCATCCAGCCAAAGCCCGCGGGCCGGTCCGGACGCAGCCACTTGAACTCGCGCTCCATGACCGCGGCCTCGGACTTGAAGGTCGCGACCTTATCGTCGCGCACGACATCGGGCCGGATCGCGCGCATGAGTGCGGTCTCGATCGCCCCGCCGTGAATGCCGTGCGTGCGTTCGGCCTCACTGAAGAGGCCATCCGGATAGCCGAAGCGGCTCCAGCTTGCCGTGACGGCGAGCATCCCGAGCCGCACGCGCAAATCGCGCGCGACGATCTCCATCACAGCACTGTTGCCGCCGTGCGAATTGACGATGACGATCTTGCGCATGCCAGCGCGGAAGACACTTTCACCGATCTCGATCCACGAACGGATCGCGGTTTCCGGCGATACCGTCAGCGTGCCGGGAAACGCCAGGTGCTCGTCCGACTTGCCGATCCATTGCAGCGGCAGGAAGGTGACCGGCAGTGTGCCGGGCAACTGCTTCTGCACGCGTGCGAGATAACCCTCGGCGATCATGCCATCGACGCCCACAGGCAGATGCGGCCCGTGCTGCTCGACCGCGGCGACCGGCAGGACGGCGATCCAGCGCGCGGCGTCGCCGACGCGGAAATCCTCCCACGTCATGTCGGTCCAGAGGCGTTTCGGCAGCATGGTTGGGCTCATCGAATGCGGCGGCAGCCTAGTTTCGGGCTTCCGCCGTCGCAAGCAAAGCGGGGCCAGGCTGCCCAATTCAAGGGCAGGATTCCACGCACTTGCTTAAGATTTCCGGCTTGCCGCCGGAGGCCCGATCTGTCCTTGAGTTGGCGGCTACGCCATGCTGACTCCGGCCTGAACCGAGGACGTTCGATGCGCTACAAGCCCCTGCTTTCGGTGGCGGTCCTTGCCGCCCTCCTTCCGGCCGCTGCGGTCGCGCAGCCGCTCGACAAGGTCACCTACGGCACCAACTGGGTCGCGCAGGCGGAGCATGGCGGCTTCTATCAGGCGGTCGCCGACGGCACCTACAGGAAGTACGGCCTCGATGTGACCATCGCCGCGGGCGGCCCGCAGATCAATAACCGCCTGCTCCTCGCCGTCGGCAAGATCGACTTCTACATGGGTGCGAATCTCCTGCAGGCGTTCGACGCCGTCGAAAAGAAAATTCCGACCGTTGTCGTCGCTGCGATGTTTCAGAAGGACCCGCAGGTGCTGCTTGCGCATCCCGGCATCGGCATCGAGCAATTCGACGACCTGAAGAAGCTCAACATCCTCGTCTCGAGCGAGGGTGTCGCCACCTACTATCAATGGCTGAAGTCCGAGCACGGTTTCCGCGACGAGCAGATACGTCCCTATACGTTCAACCCGCAGCCCTTTCTCGCGAACAAGAACGTGGCGATGCAGGGCTATGTCACGTCCGAGCCGTTCATCGTCGAGAAGACGGGCGGCTTCAAACCGAAGATTTTCCTGCTTGCCGATCAGGGCTTCGATACCTATTCGACGACGATCGAAACGCGCATCGATCTCGTCCAGAAAAATCCAAAGCTCGTGCAGCGCTTCGTCGATGCGTCGGTCATCGGCTGGTACAATTATCTCTATGGCGACAATGCCGCCGCCAACAAACTCATCAAACAGGCCAACCCCGAGATGACCGACGACCTGATCGCACACTCGATTCGCGCCATGAAGGAATTCGGCATCGTCGATTCCGGCGACGCGCTGAAGGTTGGCGTCGGCACCGTCACCGAGGCGCGCGTGAAGAGCTTTTTCGACAAGATGGCGAAGGCGGGCGTCGTGAAGACCAATGTCGACTGGCGCCGCGGCGTGAATACGAGCTTCACCGGCAAGAAAGTCGGGCTTGAGCTGAGGCCGAAGAATTAGATTCGCCGGTCGTCCCCGCGAAAGCGGGGACCCATAACCCGAACGTCTAAGAAAAACTCAAACGCCGGTGGTTATGGGTCCCGGCTCTCGCGCTGCCGCGCTCGGCCGGGACGACAAGATGCTATAAGCCTCCGCCATGCCCGCCGCAGTTCCCTCCGCAGGTTCCGACAAGCCGCTCGCCGCCTTCAGGGGCGTCGGCAAGACGTTTCCGAACGGCGTGGTCGCGCTCGAGCATCTCGATTTCTCGATCCAGCGCGGCGAATTCCTGACGCTGCTCGGCCCCTCGGGCTGCGGCAAGTCGACTGCGCTGCGGCTCCTCGCCGGTCTTGCACAGCCCACCAGGGGCGAAATCGTCCGCAACACGGCCGCCGCACACGAAATCGGCTTCGTCTTTCAGGAGCCGACACTGATGCCCTGGGCGACGGTCGCGCAGAACGTCCGCCTGCCGCTGCGCCTGAAGAACATCGAGTACCAGGAGAGCCGCGTCCAGGAGGCGCTCGCGCTGGTCGGCCTCGGCGACTTTCGTGACGCCTATCCGCGCGAACTCTCGGGCGGCATGAAGATGCGCGTCTCGATCGCGCGCGCCCTCGTCACGCGGCCGCAACTCCTGCTGATGGACGAGCCCTTCGCCGCGCTCGACGAGATTAGCCGCTTCAAGCTGAACGACGACCTGCTTGCGCTCTGGCGGCAGTTGAACTGCACGGTCGTGTTCGTCACGCACTCCGTCTTCGAGTCGGTCTATCTCTCGAGCCGTATCCTGATGTTCACGCCGCGCCCCGGTCGCATCGCGGCGGAATTTTCCATCGATGCACCTGAGCCGCGCGCCGGCCAGTTTCGCACCTCGCCCGAATATGGCGCGCAGTGCCGCGAAGTCTCCGCCGCTCTCGCCGACGTCATGGCGGGCTCATGATGCGCGCTGCCTCTTACATATCCTTCGGCGAGCGCGCCCTGCGCCTGGTCATGCCGATCCTCGCGCTCGCCGTCGCAATCGGACTGTGGGAAGGAATCGTCCGCTATTATGAGCTGCCGCCTTACATCCTGCCGAGCCCGACGCTCGTCTTCGAAACGCTCAAATCGGATTGGGGCACGCTGTCGGAGTCGCTGCTCGTCACATTACGCACCACGGCGCTCGCTTTGCTGCTTGCCGTGGTCGGCGGCGTGCTGCTCGCACTCCTGTTCGCGAGTTCCCGTCTCGTCGAACTTTCACTCTTCCCCTTCGCGGTCATCCTGCAGGTGACGCCGATCATCGCCATCGCGCCCCTTCTGCTCATTTATCTCGAACCGCAAACGGCGGTGCTGGTCTGCGCCTGGATCGTAGCCTTCTTCCCGATCCTCTCGAACACGGCGCTCGGCCTCGCCTCGGTGGACCGCAATCTGCGGGAGCTTTTCGAGCTCTACGGCGCCAACCGCTGGAAAACCCTGTTTTTGCTGCGCATGCCGGCCGCACTCCCCTATTTCCTCGGGGGCCTCCGGATCGCGGGCGGCCTTGCGCTGATCGGAGCGGTGGTGGCCGAGATCGCCGCCGGCACCGCCGGTCGGGGTTCCGGCCTCGCCTACCGCATCGTGGAATCGGGCTATCGGCTCAATGTGCCCCGCATGTTCGCGGCACTCCTGCTGATTTCGCTCGCGGGCATTGCGATCTTTGCGCTTCTCACTTTGATCCAGCACCTTACGTTGCGCCGCTGGCACGAAAGCGCCCTCGACCGGGAATCCTGATGTTCAAGCGAATCTTCGCGGCGCCGCTCGATACCCTACCGGCGGCGCATGACCCGCGCGCGCGGCTGATCGGCATCGGCCTGATCTGCGCGGCGCTCGTCTGCTTCGCTTGCCTCGACACGATCGCGAAGTGGCTGACCAATCACCTGCCGACGCTCGAAGTGGTATGGGCGCGCTACGCCAGCCATTTCGTCGTCTCCATGCTGATCGTGAACCCGTGGACGCTGCCGGGCCTGCTCTCGACGAAGAAACCGTGGCTCCAGATCGGCCGCTCGACGCTCCTCTTCGCATCGACGGCGTTCAACTTCGTCGCGCTGCATTACTTGCAGCTCGACCAGACCGCGACCATCGCATTCACCGCGCCGTTCTTCATCGCGTTGCTCGCGGGTCCGCTGCTCGGCGAATGGATTCACTGGCGGCGCTGGACCGCGATCATCGTCGGTTTCTGCGGCGTGTTGCTGGTCATGCGGCCGGGCGCGGGCGAAGGCATCCACCCCGTATTCATTCTCAGCCTGCTGAGCACGATCTGCTACGCCGTCTATAATCTTTCGACGCGCTTCCTCGCCGGCTACGACACCACCGGCACCACGATGTTCTACACGGCGCTGGTGGGCTTCATCGCGGCTTCGATCCCACTGCCCCTCGTCTGGACGACGCCGACCGACCCGCTCGTGATCGCCGGCATGGTCGCCGTCGGCACCTTCGGCTTCATCGGCCACCTGTTTCTCGTGCTTGCCCACCGCTACGCGCCTGCGGCGGTCCTTGCGCCCTACATCTATACGCAGATCATTTGGTATGTGGCCGGCGGGTTCCTCGTCTTTGGCGACGTACCCACCAGCTACACGCTCGCGGGCGCGGCCATCGTCATCGCCTCGGGCCTTTATCTCCTGTACCGGGAACGCAAGGTGAAAGGCGAGCTATAGCCGCCCACCTTGTCCGGGCTGCATGGCAGCCGCCGCGCCGCAGCGTTGCTTATCCCTCGGAACTAACGCTAATTTCCCTCCGACTTCCTTCCCGCGCGGCCAGTCCGCCCGGCAAAAATCTTGGCGAGGTAAGCGTATGGCGAAGAAAGCGGCCCGCGCGCCGAACGACGACATCGGCGAGGAAACGCGGCTCCAGTTGTACCGGACGCAGGTCGTGATCCGGGAGGCCGAGCAGCGCGCCTTCGACCTGTTCCTCCAGAACCTCGTAAAGGGAACAAGCCACCTGTCGCTCGGTCAGGAAGCGGTCGCAGCCGGCTTCGCCGTCGCCATGAAGAAGGGCGATCTCAGCTTCTGCACCTATCGCGGCCACGCGCATACGCTCGCGCGCGGCGTACCCGTCGAGCAGGTGCTCGGCGAACTCATGCAGCGCGACAACGGCCTGATGCGCGGCAAGGGCGGCTCCATGCACCTCACCTCCGAGGAGCACGGCGTCATGGGCTCCTACGCCATCATCGGCGCGCATCTGCCGATTGCCTGCGGCGCGGCATGGCGCGCGCAATACAAGGGCGACAAGGATGTGTCCGTGTGCTTCTTCGGCGACGGCACGACGAATATCGGCGCCTTCCACGAAGCGCTGAACTTCGCCGCGGTCTGGAAGCTGCCCGTGGTCTTCGTCTGCGAAAACAATCTCTACATGGAATACACGCCGATCGGCGATGTCACCGCCGTCGAGCATCCGGCCGCCGGCCGCGCCTCGGCCTACGGCCTCGAGCCCATCATCGTCGATGGCCAGGACGCCGACGAGGTCTATCGCGCGGCGCTCAAGGCTTATGAGCGGGCGCGTGCCGGCGAAGGCCCATCACTTATCGAATGCAAGACCTATCGCTACAGCGGCCATTCCCGCGCCGATCCGGCCAAGTATCGGCCCGAAGGCGAGCTTGAAAAGTGGAAGCAGCGCGATCCGATCAAGATCTATCGCGAGCGCCTCGAGCAGTTCGGCATCGATGAAGACGCGGTCACGCGGATCGACGCGGAAGTGAAGAAGATCGTCGACGACGCGACCGAAGCCTGCAAGGCGGCGCCCCCGCCGCCGCTCGAAATCCTCACCACCGACGTTTACGCCGATGGAGGCTGGGCATGGCGGAACTGACGTATCGCGACGCGGTCGCCCGCGGCATCGCGCAGGAAATGACGCGCGACAACGATGTCGTGTTCATCGGTGAGGACGTGGGCAAGGCGGGCGGCGTGTTCAAGGCGACCGTCGGCCTCTACGAGCAGTTCGGGCCGCTGCGCGTACGCGACACGCCGATCTCGGAGCAGGCGATCATGGGTGCGGCCATGGGCGCGGCCATGACGGGCCTCAAGCCCATCGCCGAGATCATGTTCTCGGACTTCTTCGCGGTCTGTTTCGACTACATCGCGAACGAGTTTCCGAAGAGCCGCTACATGTCGAACGGGCAGACCAAGTGCCCGCTCGTCATTCGCACCGGCAATGGCGCGGGCTCCCGCTTCGGCGCACAGCACAGCCAGAGCGTCGAGAACTGGTGCATGATGATCCCGGGCCTGAAGGTCGTGGCCCCCTCCTCGCCGCGCGACGTGATCGGCTTGCTCGCCGCCGCCGTGCGCGATCCCGACCCGGTGATCTTCCTCGAACACAAGTCGCTCTATCCGATCAAAGGCGAGGTACCGGACGGCGAGATCGTCGACACGCTCGGCACCGCGAATATCCTGCGGCCCGGCAAGGACGCGACCATTGTCGCGCTCGCGCTCATGGTTCCGCGTGCGCTCGCCGCCGCCGAGAAGCTGAAGGCGGAACACGGCATCGAAGCGGAAGTGATCGACGTGCGCTCGCTCGTGCCGCTCGACACCCAGACCATTCTCGGCTCGGTCGCGCGCACGCATCGGCTCTTCACGGTCGAGGAGAACCCGCGGCTCTGCGGCTGGGGGGCGGAGATCGTCTCCATCGTGGCGGACGAGGCCTTTTACGATCTCGACGGCCCGCCAGTGCGCATCACCACGCCGCACATTCCGCTGCCCTGCGCGGACATTCTGGAAGACGCCGCACTGCCGACCGTGGACCGCATCGTGGACCGGGTACGGAAGTCGCTGAACGCTTGATTGTCATCACCGGGCCGTCGCGCAGCGACGAGTCCCGGTGATCTCGCTCATGCAGGCACGGCCGTGCCCCGCAAGCGAGATGGCCGGGACAAGCCCGGCCATGACGAACGAAAAGGATGAGTGCCATGTACGACAATCTCCTCGCCAACGTCCCCACCGACCTCTGGATCGGCGGCAAATGGCGCAAGTCCTCCGACGGCGAGCGCTTCGACGTGACCGATCCCGCGACCGAGCGCACGGTGGCGTCGGTTGCCAGCGCGAGCGTCGAGGACGCGCAGGCGGCCGTCGACGCAGCGGGCGACGCCTTCGAGGCATGGGCGGCGAAAAAGCCGCGCGAGCGCGGCGAAATTCTCCGCAAGGCCTACGAACTCATCATCCGCGACCAGGAGCGGCTGGCGAAGCTCATCACCATCGAAAACGGCAAGGCGCTCTCCGACAGCCGCGCCGAAGTCGCCTATTCCGCCGAGTTCTTCCGTTGGTTCGCCGAGGAAGGCGTCAGGAATTACGGCGACATGCGCATGGCGCCCTCGTCCGGCGCCCGCATTCTCGTCCATCACAAGCCGGCGGGCGTCGCCGTCCTCGTGACGCCGTGGAATTTCCCGGCTGCCATGGCGACCCGCAAGATCGGCCCCGCGCTCGCCGCCGGCTGCACGGTGGTCTTGAAACCCGCCTCCGAGACGCCGCTCACCATGCTGGCGCTCATGCCCATTCTGGAAGAAGCGGGCGTGCCCGCGGGCGTCGTGAACGTCATTCCGTCGCGCCGCTCGGGCAAGGTCGTCGACAAGATGCTGCACGATCCGCGCGTGCGCGTCATTTCCTTCACGGGCTCGACCGAGGTCGGCCGCAAGCTGCTCCATTCCGCCGCCGACAACGTCGTCAACCCGGCGATGGAACTGGGCGGCAACGCGCCCTTCATCGTGTTCGAGGACGCCGACATCGACGCGGCGATTGAAGGCGCGATGATCGCCAAGATGCGCAACATGGGCGAGGCCTGCACGGCGGCGAACCGCTTCTATGTGCACGAGAAGGTGCATGACACCTTCGCCGCCAAGCTGAAAGAGAAGATGGCAGGCCTCAAGATGGGCAACGGCCTCGACGACGGCGTGGCGCTCGGCCCCCTCGTCAATGCCGAAGGCCGCGACAAGGTGATCGAGCTCGTGGACGACGCCGTGAAGAAAGGCGCCAAGGTCCTGACCGGCGGCAAGGCGCCGGACGGTCCCGGCTACTTCTATCCGGCGACCGTGCTCACGAACGTGCCCGACGGCGCCGCCATGCTGCGCGAGGAAATCTTCGGGCCCGTGGCCTCGCTCCAGACCTTCAAGACCGAGGAAGAGGTCATCAGGCGCGCCAACGACACCGAATACGGCCTCGTCGCCTATCTTTATACGGGTGATATGAAACGCGGCATGCGCGTCTCCGAGAAGCTCGATTTCGGCATGATCGGCCTCAATCGTGGTCTCGTCTCAGATCCTGCCGCACCCTTCGGCGGGATGAAGCAGTCCGGTATCGGGCGTGAGGGCGCGCACGAAGGCCTGAAGGAATTTCTCGAGACGCAGTACATCTCGGCCAACTGGTAAGAAGAAGCGAAGCAGCGGGGAAATCGCTCCATGGACGTCCTGATGCCGCAACTCGGCGAGACCGTCGACAAGGGCAAGGTTACAGTCTGGTTCAAGAAAGTCGGCGATGCGGTCAAGCCGGGCGAAAACCTGTTCGAGATCGAAACCGACAAGGTCTCGATGGAAATCCAGGCGATCGCCGCGGGAACGCTCGCCGAAATCCGCGTGCCGGCGGGCGATGAAGCGCCGGTCGGCGCGGTCGTCGCGATCATCTCCGGCGACGGCAGCGTGAGCGCGAAGCCGGCAGCGCTCGCCCCGGCTCCAGCGGCGCCGAAAGCCGCGCCTTCCACTCCAGCGCCTGTCGCTACAGCGCCCGCCCCCGCGCCGCGTCCGGCGGCTGGCAAGGTCGAACTCGATCCCTATTTCGAAGTCCGCACCCCAGCAAAGAACTACGGCCCCGCTCAGGTCGGCGGCCGCGCGATCACCCCGCTCGCGCGCAGGCTCGCGGCGGAATCCGGCATCGACATCGCGGGCGTCAAAGGCTCCGGCCCGCATGGCCGCATCGTCGCGAAGGACCTCGAAGGCGCCGCGCCCGCGCGCGGCGTTGCGGCGATTGCATCCGCCTTTACGCCCGCGCAGATCGCCGCGCTCTACAAGGACGTGCCACACGAGGAAGTCGCCCTCGACGGCATGCGCAAGACCATCGCCACGCGGCTCGTGCAGGCCAAGCAAACCATCCCGCATTTCTACCTGACCGCAGACGTCGAAATCGGCGCGCTCCTCAAGCTGCGCGAGCAGGCGAACGACTCCGCGCCGCGCGACAAGGAGGGCAAGCCCGCCTTCAAGCTTTCCGTCAACGACTTCGTCATCAAGGCCTGGGCCGCGGCGCTTATGCGCGTGCCGGCGGCCAACGCCATCTGGGCGGAGGACCGCATCCTGCTCTTCCAGCGCGCCGATGTGGCGGTGGCCGTCGCGATCGAAGGCGGCCTGATCACGCCGGTCATCCGCGAAGCCGACACCAAGCGCCTCACGGCGATCTCGGCGGAGATGAAAGACCTCGCCGTGCGCGCCCGCGACCGCAAGCTCAAGCCCAACGAATATCAGGGCGGGTCGAGCGCGATCTCGAACCTTGGCATGTACGGCGTGCGCGAGTTCGCGGCGATCATCAATCCGCCGCACGGCACGATCCTCGCCGTCGGCGGCGTGCGCCGTCAGGCGGTCGAGAAAGAAGACGGTGGCGTTGCCTTCGCGAGCATCATGACCGTCACACTCTCCTGCGACCACCGCGTGGTCGACGGCGCGCTCGGCGCCGAACTGCTCAAGACGTTCAAGGAGATCGTCGAGCAGCCCGTGACCATGCTGGTCTAGCCGAGACGCGCGGCATGGTTTCCTGGGAAGCACTCGCCGCCTTCGCCGTGATCTTCGCCGCCTTTTGCGCGGCGCCCGGCCCCGCCGTTGCCGCCGTGCTGGCGCGGGTCATGGCGCAGGGAAGCGCGGGCATGGTCTGGTTCGTGTCCGGTCTGATGCTCGGCGACGTTCTGTGGTTCCTGGTCGCTGTTTTCGGTCTCGCCGCCCTTGCTGCGCTCATCCAGCCTGTCTTCTTCGTCCTGAAGTATCTCGGCGCTGCCTACCTGCTTTATCTCGCCTGGAAGCTGTGGAACGCACCGGCCACCGCGGCCCCGACCTTGCCGGTGCGCGGGCAGGGCTTGAAGCTGTTCAGGGGCGGATTGCTGCTGACGATGGGCAATCCGAAAACCATGCTGTTCTATCTCGCGGTTCTGCCGGCCCTGATCGATTTGCCGAGTCTGACGACAACGGGTCTGCTCGAAATCACCGCTGCGATTGTCGTGGTCTTCGCGGCTGTCTTCACCGCCATTGTCGTGCTCGCCGCACACGTGCGGCGCCTGTTCACGAGCCCGCGCGCGGTCCGCATCGTCAACCGCACGTCCGGTGTCGCGATGGCAGGCGCGGCCGCCGTTCTCGCGGTGCGGCAGTAGCTAGCCGGTCAGCTTCGCGCCGTTCTGCGCGGCGATGAAGTCCGACAGCATCGGCACATAGTCTTCACCACGCCCGGTCGAGACTGCAGCAGCGTAGGAATTGCGGATCGCCGCTCCAACCGGATTGGCCGTGCCCGCCGCCTGCGCCATGGACGCGAGATAGTTCATGTCCTTCAAGGCGTTCTTCAGCGTGAACTTGTGCGCATCGCGATTGCGGTCGAGCACATAGGAGAAGAACGTCTGGTAAAAGCCGCAGTCCATACGGCTGCCGCGCAGCACGCTGTCGATCTTCTGTGGCGTGAGCCCGGACTTGGCGCCAAGCGCGAGCGCTTCCGAATAGATCGCGGCGTAGCCCATCGCGAGAAAATTCATCATCAATTTCATCTTGTGCCCGTCGCCGACGACGCCGACCCGCACCGACTTCTGCGCGAAACCGCCGAGCACCGGCTCGAGCCGCGCCCACACCGCCTCGTCGCAGCCGACCATGGTGGAGAGCTTGCCCTCCTGTGCCTGTGCGGGCGTGCCGCCGAGCGGCGCGTCGGCGAATGCAACGCCGAGCGGTCCGAGCTCCGCCGCGAGCGCGAGCGTTGAGTTCGGATCGGAGGTTGAAGTGTCGACGACGATCATGTCCTTGTGCGCCCCCGCCTTCAGCCCCCGTGGGCCGCGCACCACCGCTTCCACCTCCGGCGAGCCCGTGACGCAGAGGAAGACAATGTCCGAATTGCGCGCGACCTCTTCGGCGCTCTTCACTTCCTTGGCGCCGCGCTGCACCAGATCATCCACCGGGGTACGGTTGCGGTGACCGAGGATCGTCAGCCCATAGCCCTTCTCGATCAGGTTCTTCGCCATGCCGTGGCCCATCAGGCCCACGCCAATAAAGCCGATGTGCTCCTTCGCCATGCCCGCTCCCCTTCTATGTTGACCTCAGCCTATCACGCGGGATTGCAATCCGGCGATTGAATCCAACCGGTGAGTGCGCGACATTGCCCGTCGGACACGATTACTGAGGACAAGAATGAAGATGGACGTTTTGCAGACCGGCCCTATTCCGCCCATCGTCGAGCCGATTTTCGATGAAGCCTTCACCATGCATAAGCTCCACAAGGCGGCGGACGGCGAGGCCTTCCTGAAGGACGTGGCGCCGAAAATCCGCGGCATCGCCACCTTCGGTGCGATCCCGATCTCGGCCGACTTCATGCAGAAATTTCCGAAGCTCGAGATCGTCGCCAATATGGGCGTCGGCTACGATTCCGTCGACGCCAAATGGGCGGGTGAGCACGGCATCGTCGTCACCAACACGCCGGGCGTGCTTGACGACGAGGTCGCAGACACCACCCTCGCACTTTTGCTCAATACGCTGCGCCAGCTTCCGCAGTCCGAACGTTATCTGCGCGCCGGCAAATGGGTGGAAAAGACTTTTCCGCTGACCGCCGCCTCGCTGCGCGATCGCACCATCGGCATCGTCGGCATGGGCCGCATCGGCAAGGCGATCGCCAAGCGCATCGATGCCTTCGGCCGCCCGGTCGTCTATCACAGCCGCCGCCCCGCGGCGGACGTCTCCTACAAGCACTATCCGAGCCTGCTCGACATGGCGCGCGACGTGGACACGCTGATCGCCATCGTCCCCGGCGGGCCCGAAACGAAGCACATGATCGACGCCAAGATCCTAGAAGCCCTCGGGCCGAACGGCGTCTTCATCAACGTGGCGCGCGGCTCCGTTGTCGACGAGAAAGCGCTGATCGAGGCGCTGCGCTCCAGGAAAATCCTGTCCGCCGGGCTCGACGTCTTCGCCGACGAGCCGCGCGTGCCGCAGGAATTGATCGATATGGACCACATCGTTCTGTTCCCGCATGTGGCCTCGGCCTCGGTCCACACCCGCCGCGCAATGGGCACGCTCGTCGCAGACAATCTCAAAGCCTGGGCTGCCGGCAAGCCACCGCTGACGCCGGTGCCCGAGACACCTTACCCACCCAAACGCTGAGCCGCCGTATTGCGGTCGCAAGCGGCATGCTAGCGTCCTGCGCCCTATCGGAGCGCCTTGCGTTCATGCGTGCCGTCAGCCTTGCCTGTTGCCTGAGCCTGCTGGCCGCATCCGCCGCCGCGCAGGGCACGGCCCCGCCCGGCAAGCCGGACCCCGTCGAGGTGCGCAATCTCTCGGCGTCCTACGAGCTGACCAACGCGGACTCCACGTTGCGTTGCGCGATCGCGCTCGAGCCCCGGCCGGCAGGACGCGGGTTGACCCTGAATTACAACCGCGAAGTCTGCCATTCGCGCTTCGGCTTTCTTGGCGAAGTGACCGCGTGGCTGCCGGGCATTGCCGGCGCGATCCTGTTGATCGCGCCCGACGGCCGCGTTGTGACCGAGTTCACCGAAGGCGTCGGCGGCGTTTACGAAGCAATCCGCGAGAATGACGGCGTCTATTTCCTCGCCAACCTGCAATTCGTCGACCCGGCCGAGCGCGTGCAAGTGAAGGATTTGGTCGGCGAATGGATACTCGCGCGTCCCGATGCCCCGGTCGAAGGCGCGAAGGCAAATCCCAAGGGGCCGCAGCCCCCGAAGCCCTGCACATTGGCGCTCACGGATGAAGTGGTCGGCGACCAGCTGTTCAATCTGCGTATCCAGCCGCCATGCGATCCTGCCCTCGTCCCGGCCGGGCTTCAGTCCTGGCAGCTCGAGCGCGGCGATATCGTGTTGCGCTTCGCGAACGGCGACTCGCTGCGCTTCGAGAAGGCCGAGGAAGACCGCTGGAACAAGATTCCGGAAAAGCCCCGGCCCCTCGTTCTTTCGCGTCCTTAGGCTAGATCAGCCGCAGCCCTTTCAGGCTCGCGTGCCCTTCTCGCCCGACGATGATGTGGTCATGGACCTCGATGCCGAGCGGCTTCGCAATGCCGACAATCTGCTTCGTCATTTGAATGTCGGCGTGTGACGGCGTCGGGTCGCCTGACGGATGATTATGCACGAGCACGATCGCGGTCGCTGACAGTTCGAGCGCCCGCTTCACCACTTCGCGCGGATAGACCGGCGTGTGGTCGACGGTGCCCTCGCCCTGCACTTCGTCGGCGATCAACTGGTTGCGCTTGTCGAGAAACAGGATACGAAACTGCTCGCGCTCGGCGAAGGCCATCGCCGAGCGGCAATAGTCGATCACGGACGACCACGACGAGAGCACTGCGCGTTTCTTGACCTCGCCGCGCGCGAAGCGGTTCGCTGCCGCCTGCACGATCTTGAGTTCGTCAACCGCGGCCGCACCGAGACCGTCGATCTCTTCAAGCCGCGCGCGCGGCGCAGCAGCTACTTCCGTGAAGGAGCCGAATTCGGCCAGCAATGCCTTGGCGAGCGGCTTCACGTCCCGGCGCGGCAGAGCGCGGAAGAGCACCAACTCAAGCATCTCGTAATCGGCAAGCGCTTCGGGACCCGCTTCGCGGAAACGCACCCGCAGCCGCTCACGATGACCGTGATAATGCGGCGTTTCCTTGAAGCCGCCGTTGGTCTTCTTCCCGCCCGCCATGACCCGAAGCGTAAGGCAGGAGCCGGAACGGTAGCAACCGCTCCGGCCTACAATCGGGCGGCGATACGGCCCACTTCAGCCAGAACGGCGTCTCGCGCCGCCGCCGTGCCCGCAGGTTGCCGGTAGAACGCTGCAACAATCACCGCTCCTCCGGCCCGCGGCCAGGCAACGCCGATGTCATTGGCACTGCCGCTGCCGTTCGTGCCGGTCTTGTCGCCGACAAGCCAGCCGTCGGGAAAGCCCGCGCGCAGGCGGCGGTCGCCGGTCTTGTTCGCAATCAGCCATGCCGCGAGCTGCGCCCTCGAGGATTTCGACAAGGAATCGCCGAACAGGAGCGACCTCAACGTCTCCACCATCGCAGCCGCAGTCGTCGTATCGCGCTGGTCATTGGGCCCGTCGTGCTCGTTCAGGGCGGGCTCGGTGCGGTCGAGCCGCGTGACCGTGTCGCCGATGGAACGCAGATAGGCAGTGAGACCGGCCGGGCCGCCGAAGCTCCGGAGCAGCAAATTGCCCGCCGTGTTGTCGCTCAGCGTCACGGTCGCCTCGCACAATGCGGCGACCGTCATCCCGTTTCCGCCGACATTGCCCTCCGTGCCGGGCGACCAACTCACAACATCCTTCCTGGAGAAGACAATGCGGCGGTCGAGTTGTTCTTTCTTGCGGTCCACGCGTGCGAGCACGAAAGCGGCGGCGAGCGCCTTGAATGTGCTGCACAGAAGAAACCGCTCGTCCGGCCGGTGTCCGGCGTGCCGGCCGCTGGCGAGGTTGAGCATCGCGACACCGAGACGTCCGCCGGACTTCTGCTCAAGTTCCGCGAGTGCCGCGCTCGCATCGATGTCCGCGGACGTTTGCGCGCGGGCCATGATCGGCACGGCGAACAAGGCGCCCATCAGCGCGGCACGGCGCGATAAACGAACCGCCATGACGTCGGGTCAGTTCTGGTAGGGCGGCTTGTCGAGGCCCTTGGGCGAGAGCGTGAAAATCTCGACGCCCGTCTCCGTCACGCCGACCGTGTGCTCGAACTGCGCCGAGAGCGAACGGTCGCGCGTCACCGCGGTCCAGCCGTCGGACAGCACCTTCACATGCGGCCGGCCGAGATTGATCATCGGCTCGACGGTGAAGAACATGCCGGGCTTCAGCACCGGCCCCTCGCCGCTGTGGCCGATATGCACGACGTTCGGCTCGTCGTGAAAGAGCCGGCCGAGGCCGTGGCCGCAGAAATCGCGCACCACGCTCATGTGGTTCGGCTCGACCACTGCCTGGATGCTCGCGCCAATGTCGCCGATCGTGGCGCCGGGCTTGATGGCCGAGATACCCGCCATCATCGCCTCGTGCGTCACTTCGACGAGGCGCTCCGCGCGGCGCGGCACTTCGCCGACGCCGTACATGCGGCTTGAGTCGCCGTGCCAGCCGTCGAGGATCAGCGTCACGTCGATATTGACGATGTCGCCGTCGCGCAGCGGCTTGTCGTTCGGGATGCCGTGGCAGACGACGTGATTGATCGAAGTGCAGATCGACTTGTTGTAGCCGCGATACATGAGCGTCGCGGGCAGCGCGCCGTGGTCCATGGAAAATTCGAAGATCAGCCGGTCAAGCGCCTCGGTGGTGACGCCGGACTTCACCTCGGGAACCAGCAGATCGAGCGCCTCGGCGACCAACTGCCCCGCACGCCGCATACCCTCAAAACCCTCGCGCCCGTGCAGCTTGATCTGCCCGTTCTTGCGCAGCGGTGCGGTGGCGGCCTCGATATAGCTCATGGGAACACTCCGGCGGAGCCGGGAATGTAAGCAATATGGCCGAAGGTGCAAGGAATAGCGCTAACCCAGTACGGGTATGGCTCGCTCGGCCTCGATTCCATCGAGCGTCACGCGGCAGGCCAGCGCATAGGCCTCGACGCCCGCCTCTTTCGCGCGGTCGAAGGCGGCGCCGTAAGCCGGGTCGATGTCGCGCGCGAAAGCGACGTCCTCTGCCGAACCGATTTGTACGAGATAGACCATCACGGCCCTGTGTCCGCGCGCGACTTCCGCCGTGAGATCGTCGAGATGCCGCGCGCCGCGTGCGGTTACACAGTCGGGAAACTCGGCGCGGCCCGGCTCGCGCATCATGTGGACGTTCTTGACCTCGACGAAGCAGGACGGCGCGCCGTCGCGCTCGAGCAGGAAATCGACGCGGCTCGCCTTCGCGTATTTCACTTCACGCCTGAGAAGCGGATAGCCGGAGAGCGGCAGGATCTTGCCGGACGTGATCGCTTCTTCCACGAGCCGGTTTGGCCAGCCGGTGTTGACGCCCACAAGCTCCGGCCCCACACCGAAATCCACTTCCACCAGTTCCCAGCTCAGCGGCAGCTTGCGCTTCGTATTCGCCGACTGCGAGAGAAAGATGCGGCTGCCCAGCGTCACGAGCCCGAGCATTGAGCCCGGGTTCGCCACATGCACGGTCGTCTCACTGCCGTCCGCGAGGGTCACATCGGCGAGGAAGCGCTTGTAACGGCGGATCAGCGTCGCCGGGATGAGCGGGGAAGGGAAACGCATCTGATCTTTCGTCGTCCCGGAAACGCGCGAAGCGCGTTATCCGGGACCGTGTTCAGCGATTGCAGGACGATCCCGGCTCTCGCGACGCCTTCGGCGCCGCTCGGCCGGGATGACGGTCAGGAAACAAACGTCCCGCCGCGGTCTTCCTCGATATGGATGCGGATGATCTCTTCAAAATCCTTGTCGGGCTTGAAGCCGAGCGACAGCGCGCGCTTGGCGTCGAAGCGGACCGACTCGTTCGGAAAGATCTTCATGATGACTTCGTCGGGCACCTGCCGGATACGCGCCACCACCTTGTCACCCGCGATCTTGCGCAGCGCCTCGATCTGCTCGCCCGTCGTGACGGCAACGCCCGGCATGGTGAGATTACGCACGAGGCCAAGCTGCGCGCCGTCGATTTCCGCCGCGCGGATGAGGAAGCCGATCGCCGCGCGCGGGCTCGCATGCGTGTTCCGCTTCGTGAGCGGCACCGGCAGGATCGCTTCCTTGCCGTCGAGCGGTTCGCGGATGATCGACGAATAAAAACCGCTCGCGGCCGCGTTCGGCTTGCCCGGCCGCACCGTGATGCCGGGATAGCGGATGCCCACGCCGTCCAGAAAGCCGCGCCGCGTATAGTCTGCGAGCCACTGCTCGCAGATGACCTTGGCCGCGCCATACGAGTTCGGCGGCGTCTGGTGATAATCGTCGGGAATGGGATCGGGCAGATTGCCGCCGAAGACGGCGATCGAGCTCGTGAACACGAAGCGCGGCTTGTTGCCCTTGGCGCGCACGGCTTCGAGCAGGTAGCGCATGCCATCGATATTGACGCGGTAGCCTTTCTCGAAATCGGCTTCCGCTTCGCCCGAAACCACCGCCGCGAGATGAAAGATCAGGTCCGGCGCATCCTTGACGAGCTTCTCCGCCTCGCCCGGCAGGGAGACGTCGCCACCGCTCGTCTCGACGGGATAGCTCACCGCGGGTTTTCCGGGTGCGGCGTAGTCATGCAGCGTCATGCGCGTGATCGCCTTGCCGCCAACGTTACCGTCGCGCACGAGCCGGTTGATGAGCTTGCGGCCGATCATGCCGCCCGCGCCGGTGATGAGAATGTGCATGTGCCTTCCCCCGCTACTGAATCGCGTTTCTGATGTCTTGCAGCCGTCGCTTTTGCCGTCCGTTGCCGTCGAAATTATCCGGCGCGAGCCACGCCTCGAACGCCCTGCGCAGGCGCGGCCACTCGGAGTCGATGATCGAGAACCACGCCGTGTCGCGCGTCCGTCCCTTGACGATCATATGCTGACGGAAGATGCCCTCGAACTCAAAGCCGAGCCGGAGCGCAGCCCAACGCGACGCCGCGTTCAGTGAGTGGCACTTCCATTCGTAACGCCGGTAGCCGAGTTCCTCGATCGCATGCCGCGCGAGAAGGTACTGCGCCTCGGTCGCCGCCGGTTTCTGCTGGAGTTCGGGTCCATAGACGATATGCCCGACTTCGATCACGCGCGTCTTCGGGCGAATTTCCATGTAGGTCGAAACACCGAGCGCGCGCCCGTCCGGCGAAACGATGGCGTAATAATACGGGTCCTTCAGCTCGACCCGTTCCTTCAGCCATTGCTGGAATGACGCCTCATCCGCGAACGGGCCGTTCGAGGAATAGGTCCAGAGCGCGTCGCGGCCCTTGAATGCTTCCCAGAGCGCTTTGCCGTGGCGCGCGGCATCGAGCCGTTCGACCGTCACAAACCGTCCGCGCAGCGTCACGGGACCGGGCAGCGGCGCAGGTTTGGCATCCACCTTCGCGCCGATCGGCTGGCCGGTTTCGGGCAGGACTTCCGGTGCGCTCACGGCTTGCCGCGCTTGGCGCGGTCCTCGTGGAAGAACTTGTTGAGTTCGGGATGGGACGCCGCGTCCTTGAAGCCGTCGAAACGGCCGCCCTGCGCCAGTTGCCCGGCGGCGCGCACGAAGCCACCCCACGCGACGCGCGCAAGTCCGCTGCCCGTTGAGATGCGCCGCACGCCCAGCGCCGCGAGGTCCTGCACCGTGAATTCGCTCGGCCCGCCGACCAGCACGTTGACCGGCTTCGGCGCCACGGCTTTCACGACCGCCGCGATCTGCTCGCGCGTCGTGATGCCGGGAATGTAGAGGCAGTCCGCGCCTGCCGCGGCGTAGGCGGTGATCCGCTCAATCGCGTCATTCAGGTCCGGCTTGCCGACGAGAAAATTCTCGGCCCGTGCCGTCAGCACGACACCCGTGGCGCTGTGTTCGACTGCCGACACCGCCGCCTTCACGCGTTCGACCGCGTGCGCGAGGTCATAGAGCGGCTTGTTGCGATCGCCGCTTCCATCCTCAATCGACACGCCGGAGACACCCGTCTCGATGGCCGCTCGCACATTCGCGCCGACCGTCTTCGGATCGTGCGCGAAGCAGTTGCCGAAGTCGGCGCTCACCGGCACGTCGACCGCCTTCGCGATGTCGCGCAGGTGATGCAGCATGACGTCGAGCGGCACGTCATGGTCGGCATAGCCCATCGCGAAGGCGGCGCCCGCGCTCGTGGTCGCGAGCGCCTTGAAGCCAAGGCCTTGCAGATAGCGCGCGCTGCCGATGTCCCACGGATTCGGCAGCACGAGGCAGCCCGCCTCGTGCAACTTGCGAAACTCGCGCCGCTTCTCCGCGAGCGTGTGCATCAATGGCTGTCCCGCGGGATCCCCGACGTCTGCGCCACCCGCTGGAACTTGATCGCGGGCTTCAGCACCATTCCCTCGGAGAGTTGGTCGATCATGCTGCGCTGGATTTCCTGCCACGGCGTCTGGCTGGCCGGATACGGATAGCCGCCACTCTTTTGCAGCACGGCGCGCCGCTCGGCGAGTTCGCCTTCCGAAAGGAGGATGTTCGCCTCGCCCTTCCGCAGGTCGATGCGCACGCGGTCGCCGGTCTTCAAAATCGCCAAGCCGCCGCCCGCCGCCGCTTCCGGCGACGCATTCAGGATCGACGGCGAGCCGGAAGTGCCCGACTGCCGGCCGTCACCGATACACGGCAACGACTTGATGCCGCGCTTCAGGAGTTCGGCCGGCGGCTGCATGTTCACCACTTCCGCCGCGCCCGGATAACCGATCGGTCCCGCGCCGCGCATGAACAGCATCGTGTTCTCGTCGATGCCGAGCGAGGGGTCCTCGATGCGCGCGTGATAGTCCTCGCGCCCGTCGAACACCACCGCCTTGCCTTCGAACGCTTCCGGGTCCTTCGCATTGGACAAGTAACGGTCGCGGAATTCCTTCGAGATCACGCTCGTCTTCATGATGGCGCTGTCGAAAAGATTGCCGCGAAGCACGATGAAGCCGGCGTCCTTCACCAGCGGCTCGTTGTAGGGCCGGATCACGTCGCGATCCCATGAGAACTTGCCCTTGCAGTTCTCGCCCATCGATTTGCCGTTGACGGTCTTGGCGCCCTCGTGGATTTTTCCGGCGCCGATCAGTTCGGCGACGACCGCGGGGATTCCGCCCGCGCGATAGAATTCCTCGCCGAGATACTTGCCGGCTGGCTGCATGTTCACCAAAAGCGGAATCGCGTGGCCATGCTTCTGCCAGTCGTCGACCGAGAGCGGCACGCCGATGTGGCGCGCGATCGCGTTCAGATGGACCGGTGCATTGGTCGAGCCGCCGATGGCGGAGTTGACGACGATGGCGTTCTCGAACGCCTCTCGTGTGAGGATGTCCGACGGGCGAAGGTTCTCATGCACCATCTCGACGATACGCAGGCCGGTCAGGTAGGAGATCTCCGGCCGCTCGCGATAGGGCGCGGGAATCGCCGCGCAGCCCGGCAGCGACATGCCGAGCGCTTCCGCGAGCCCGTTCATGGTCGAGGCCGTGCCCATCGTGTTGCAGTGACCGATGGACGGCGCCGCCGACGCGACCAGCTCGACATATTGCTGGTCGTTGATCTCGCCCGCGGCAACAAGCTCGCGGGCCTTCCACTTGATCGTGCCCGAGCCCGTGCGCTCACCCTTGAACCAGCCGTTCAGCATCGGCCCACCCGAGAGGACGATGGCGGGGATGTTCACCGTCGCCGCCGCCATGATGCAGGCGGGCGTGGTCTTGTCGCAGCCGGTCAACAGCACGACGCCGTCGATCGGATAGCCATAGAGCACCTCGACGATGCCGAGATAGGCGAGATTGCGATCGAGCGCCGCCGTCGGGCGCTTACCGGTTTCCTGGATCGGATGGACCGGGAATTCGAACGCGATGCCACCCGCCTGACGAATGCCTTCGCGCACGCGCTCGGCGAGCTGCACATGGTGGCGGTTGCAGGGCGAGAGGTCCGAGCCGGTCTGTGCGATGCCGATGATCGGCTTGCCGGATTGCAGCTCTTCGCGCGACAGCCCGTAATTCATGTAGCGCTCGATATACATCGCCGACATGTGCGGATCGTCGGGATTATCGAACCAGATCTGCGACCGCAGCTTGACGCCCGCGCCGTTACCCTTCTTGCCGCTCATGGTCATTCCTCCCGTTGCCGCGGCCTTTTGGCCGCTGGCTCAAACCCGTCCGCGGATTTGATTTCCTATAATTTATGCGCCTAATGTCGCCGCAAAATCAATCTGCGGGCAATGTCCCGGAGGAAACCCCATGCTGCGTACCGTCGCCGCCTTCGACCGGATCGGAGAGGAAAACGCCTTTGCCGTGCTGGCCCGCGCCACCGAACTGGCCGGCCAGGGGCGCGACATCATCAATCTCGGCATCGGCCAGCCGGACTTCCCGACACCGCCGCATATCGCGGAGGCCGCGATCAAGGCGATCCGCGACGGCCACCATGGCTACACGCCCGCGACCGGCATCAAGCCGCTGCGCGAGGCCGTCGCCGCCGACCTGCACAAGCGCTTCAAGGCCGAAGTCTCCCCCGACCTCGTCTTCATCGCGCCGGGCGGAAAGCCGACCATGTACATGGCGATCATGATGTTCGGCGAGCCCGGCGTGGACATCCTGTATCCCGATCCCGGATTTCCGATCTACCGCTCGATGATCGAGTTCACCGGCGCGCGACCCATTCCCGTGCCGATCCGCGAGGAAAACAATTTCGCGTTCTCGGCCGATGAAACGCTGAAGCTGATCACGCCCAAGACGCGGCTGCTCATTCTGAATTCGCCCGCCAATCCGACCGGCGGCGTCACGCCCAAGGCCGAGATCGACAAGCTCGTCGCGGGACTCGATAAATTTCCCGACGTCGCGATCCTGTCCGACGAGATCTACGACCAGATGACCTATGACGGCGAGGAGCATGTCACGCTCCTGAATTATCCGTCGATCCGCGACCGCCTCATCCTGCTGAACGGCTGGTCAAAGACCTACGCCATGACCGGCTGGCGTCTCGGCTACTCGGTCTGGCCGCAGAAGCTCTACGATTACGCGCGCAAGCTCGCGGTCAACCTGTATTCCTGCGTCAACGCGCCGACGCAGTTCGCGGGCATTGCCGCGCTCACCGGCCCGCAGGACGACGCGAGAAAGATGGTCGCCGAGTTCGACAGTCGCCGCCAGGTCGTCGTCGAAGGCCTGAACAAGCTTCCGGGCGTTTCGTGCCGTTCGCCGAAGGGCGCGTTTTACGCATTCCCGAACGTCAAGAACACGGGTTGGAAAGCGAAGCCCCTCGCCTCCGCGCTTCTGGAGGAGTCAGGCGTCGCCATCATCGGCGGACCGGACTTCGGCATTCTCGGCGAGGGCTATATTCGCGTGTCCTACGCGAATTCGACCGAGAACATCCTGAAAGCGCTCGGCCGCATGGGCGACTTCCTTGCAAGCCGCAAGGCAGCCTGATCCCTAGCGCCGCTGCACCAGCGCAAAGCCGAGCATCACAACCGCGAAGCCCGCGAACTGCACGGCCGTTGGAATCTCGCCAAGCATGGTGAAGCCGATCAGCATGGCAAAGCCCGGCACAAGCGCGGGAAACACCGCCGCGCGTCCCGGCCCGAGCAATTCCACCGCCCGCGTAAAGAGATAAATTCCCGCCGCGCCCGCAATCACGCCCTGCAGCACGGCTTGCAACACGTTCTCGCCGAGTCCCACGGCGATCATGCGCTCGTAACCGAACAGCACGGCATGAACGGGCACATAAAGCAGCGAGAAAACCGTCACGACCATCATTGCGCGCAACGGCTCGATTCGCCACAGCGACAGTAATAAGCCGAAGAACGCCCAGCACAATCCGGCGGCCATGAAGCTGAGGTCGCCGAGGATCGCGCCCGAGCCGATGCTCGTGACCGACTCGCCCGCATAGACCACCAGTCCCGCGACGATCGCGAGCGCGCCGATCACGCGTGTCAGCGGCAACCGCTCGCCCAGAAAAAGCGCCGTCAGCAGCAGACCACCGAGCGACGCCGACGACGGCTGAACCACCGCGCCGTGACTGAGCGGCACCGTGAGAAATCCGTAGTAACTGAACAGCGCGATGGACGGGCCGGCGAAGGCGGTGATCGCAAGGCCCTTGCCCCATGAAATGCCGCCCGGCTGCGCAAAACCGTTTCGAAACACAAAGATCGCGAACAATGGACCGAGCCAGGCATAGCGATGGAGCGTGAGGTCAGCCGGCGACAATCCCGCGGCAATACCGTGCCTCGCGCCCGCAAGCCCCGCGGCCCAGCAGAACGCCGCCGCGGCCCCGCATGTAATACCGATCCATGTCAGGCGGGTGGAATGCTGGGTGCGTACGCCGGAACCGTCCGGGGCCGTGAATTGGTCCATCGCAACTGCATAGACAAAGCGGCTCGTCACAGCCATCGCAGTCTCTGTGCAAAGACCCTTTGCATGGCTAGCCTGCGCGGCGCCGGTGGCTTCGTTCCACCTCTTGAGCGAGCATCCTTCCGTGAGCTTCCGTGTCCGGGTCCTGGCTTTTGTCCTGCTGGCGACGGCCTTCTCCGTAACCGCCTCCCCCAACCCACGGCCGTCCGCCGGACAATGTGACCGCAGCAGGCTCGCCGGGCGCGGCTATATCGAATGCCTTGAGAAGGCGCTCCACGACTCCGACGCCGCGCTGACCGAAGCAACCCGCCGTGCGCACGCGGTGATCGACGCACGCTCCGACCTCGCACCCACGCAAAGAACGCGCTGGAAGAACACGCTCGACGAAGCGCAGGGGCTTTTCGTCCGCTTTCGCAATTTTGAGTGCCAGAACGTGGCGCCCTACGAGGGCGGCAGCCGGATAGGCTCGTTTGAAGAGCGGCTGGCCTGTCTCGCCGACAAAAACCTCATGCGTCTGGAAGAATTACGAAGACGCTATGACGCACAATGATCTGGGGGAGCGGAGGGTCAGGCAGTTGCGGTGCAAGTCTTGCAATGCTTTCCTTATATAAGCATTCATTGCATTCAGGTCGTTCGGGCTGAATTCATTTGGCGCTCCGACCGATACTTTGCTGCACGACATTTAAGCGGGCAAGCATTTCGGGGGCGATAACGTGCGGGTCGTTTCGGTCGGTGAAGTTCTCGTCGAACTCGTGCGCGACGGCGACGGACGTTACGTCCTCGGTTACGCCGGCGACACCTTCCATACGGCGATCTATCTGGCGCGTAACGGAACGCAGGTTTCCTTCGCGACTGCGCTTGGCACCGACCGCTATTCCGACGAAGTGCTGAAAACCGCCGCCGCCGAAGGCATCGATACCGATCTCGTGCTGCGCATCAACGATCGCGTGCCGGGCATCAGCCTCGTCGAGGCGCAAGGAACCGGCGGGCGCAACGCGGAAATCTGGCGCGACACTTCACCCGCGCGCCAGATGTTCGAACTGCCAGGCTGGGACCGCATCGCCGAACAACTGGTCGCCGCCGGAATGATCTATTTCTCGGGCGTCACGCTCTCGCTCTTTTCCAATGTCGGACTGGGAAGATTACTCGCCGCGCTCGAATTCGGCCGCGAACGCGGCGCGAAGATCGCATTCGACAGCAACTGGCGTTTCGCCTGCTGGCGCGGCGACGATCAGCGGACGCGCGCCGTGTTCTCCGAGGCGCTCAAGCGTGCCGATATGGCGCTCCCCTCGTTCGAGGACGAGGCGCGGCTATGGGGCGATGCCTCGCCCCGGGCGACCGTCGAACGGCTCACAACTTTCGGCGTCAAGGAGATTGTCGTGAAGAACGGCGCGGCCCCCGCACTTGTTCACGCGGACGGCCGCAGCATGGAAGTGCCCGTGCCAAGAAACGTCGAAGCGGTCGATGCACGCGCGGCGGGTGACGCTTTCAACGCCGCTTATATCGCCGCGCGGCTGCGCCAGGAAACGCCGGAAGATGCGGCGCTCGCCGGCCATCGGCTTGCGGCGGAAGTACTCCAGCATTCGGGCGCGATCCTGCCGCATCCCAAACGGGCCGCAGGCCGCGCGCACTAGTCCGGGTAGGGCACCGCCGACCACTACAGCCGGTAAAGCCGGACGGCATTCTCCGTCGCAATCTTGCCCGCAACGTCGGCCGGCAGCAGCGAAAGCAGCCGCGCAGCCGCCGTGAATCTTCCCTCGTTTCCCTTGGCGAGCGAGGCAAGCGGCCCGTCGGCCCGCACGGAAGGCGAAAGGATGAACGCATCCGCGCCCATGACGAAACGGTCGGCATGCCGCTTCAGGAGAGCGAGCCAGGCGGAGTCGACTCCTTTCGGGCTGATCATGAGATTCTGGATTTGCAGACCGAACGGATTGTTGGAGGCCAACGTCGCCGGGACCGGCCGCAGGCTCATATAGAGATTGGAATGACGATCCATCAGCCGGCCGATCAGGGCTGGCGTCATGTTGCCCGAGAAATCCGATCCGCCATGAGCCCAGACGATGCGCGCATTACGGTCGTGCGCGAGCAGCTTTTCGAACCCGGCGATGTTCGCCTTCAGCGTCGGCGGATTGGGAGGCGTCTTGAGCGTCTTCGGCGTGCGCATCGCGTCCACGATCACCGGGTCCATGTGCAGATCGATCACCGCCTGACGCGATCCTGCGACTTCGACCAGCGCGTAGAGCAATGGATGCTCGACGGGCACTTCCTCGAAGGGGTGATGCGGAACGAGCGAAAAATGCAGGACCGCGATCTCGCCGAAGCCGACGGCGCCGTCATCCAGCATCTTTCGGGCAAGATCGATAAATTCGCTTTGGACGGCCGGCGTAACGCTCGCCGGGTTTTTATGTTGCTGGAGCATCGGGTTCAGCGTGCCGCCGCCGGCGAGGAACCCGAAGCGGCCGGGAAAGCGCTTCAGATGCGGCGCGTAGTCCGTGTAGTCATAGGCCGCCGTTCGCTCCGAATAGGGCGGCGGAAACAGCACCGCCTTCTGAAGGCCGCGCGCGTCCATCTCCGCCACGGCCTGCTGCACCGCTTCGCCGAACTGCCGCTTCACCCCGCCGATCGTGTGCAGATGCACGTCGATCCAGCGCGCTCCGGCGCCGCGTGCGGCCTTATCTGCAAGCGTGGCGCCGATTGCACCGGCGACGAAGGCGCGTCGTGTGATGCCCATTTTTTGCCTCCCCCAGACCTGGACTGCCGCCGGGAATGTTATCGCTGTCGGCCAGCCCCCATTGTAGCCGGCGGTTCGATTAAGTCTGCCATCCGGATCGCGCCCGTCCGCGCCATGCGTTCGATCTCCGCATCCGCAAATCCGTATTCGCGCAGCACTTCGCGCGTGTGCTCGCCGAAGCGCGGCGCACCGCGCCGCACACCGCCGGGCGTGTCGGAGAATTTCACCGGCGCGCCGAGCGTCTTCACCGGCCCGAGCGTAGAGTGCTCCGCTTCCACCACCATCTCGCGCGCTTGTGTCTGCGGATCGGCCTGCATCTGCAGCACGTCGAGCACCGGCCCGGCCGGGATTTTTGCACCCTCAAGCGCCGCCAGCCATTCCGCGCTCGTACCCTTGCGGAATTCAGGGGCAAGCGTCTCGGCAAGAACCACACGGTTCACGAGCCGGCCCGACGCCTCGGCAAAGCGCGGGTCGGCGGCAAGCTCAGGACGCTTGAGCAATTCGACAAGCCGCAACCACGTCGTCTGGTTGGCCGCACCGAGCGTGATCCAGCCGTCCTGCGTCTCGAACGCTTCGTAGGGCGCATTGAGCGGATGCGCCGACCCCATCGGTCCCGGCGCCACGCCGGTCGCGAGTGCAATCGCCGACTGCCAGTAAGTCAGCGTGATGCCCGCCTCGAATAGCGACGTATCGACGAATTGTCCCTCGCCCGTGCGCGAGCGCGCGTGAAGCGCGGCGAGTATCCCCATCGCCGCGAGAATACCGGCCGTGATGTCCGTCACCGGCGCACCGACCTTCACCGGCGGACGGCCCGGTCCCTCGCCCGTGATCGACATCAGCCCGCTCATGCCCTGCGCGATCAGATCGAAGCCGCCGCGATCCGCATAGGGACCGCTGCGGCCGAAGCCCGAAATCGCACAATAGATCAGGCGCGGGTTTTCTTTTTTCAGTGCGTCGTAACCGAGTCCCATGCGCTCCATCGCGCCGCGCCGGTAGTTCTCCGTCACGACGTCGGCGTCCTGAAGCAACCGCCGCAGCACGCGCTTGCCGTCGTCAGTCTTGAGATCAACCGCGATGCCGCGCTTGTTGCGGTTCATCATCATGAAGGATGCCGCCTCATCGCCGATCTTGGGCGGCACCGTGCGGCGCGTGTCGTCGCCGTCGGGAATGCGCTCGACCTTGATGACCTCCGCGCCCATGTCGGCGAGCATCACGCCGCAGGCCGGCCCCGCCATCACATGACAGAGCTCGATCACCTTGATGCCGGCGAGCGGCCCGTTGTTCGGCTTCGGCGTCATCAGCGGCCCTTGAATTCCGGTTTCTTCTTGTCGAGGAACGAGCGATAGCCGGTCTGGAAATCCTCGGTCTTGAAGCACGCGTAATTGTCTTCCAGTTCCACCGCGCTCAACGGCTTAGGATCGAGCAGCCGCCGTACAAATTTTTTGTGCCAGCGCGCGACCAGCGGCGCGCCGTCGGCGATACGCCGCGCGGTGGAATAGACTTCGTCCTCGATCACGCGGTCGGCCACCACGCGGTTGACGAGCCCTTTCCGCTCGGCGTCCGCCGCCTTGATGATCGCGCCTTCGAGCAGGAGTTCGAGCACCGCCGCGGGTCCGGCGATTTGCAGGAGCGGCTTCATCTCCTGATAGGCGACCACCGCCCCGAGCCGGTTCACCGGAATGCCGAAGCGCGCACCCTCGCCGCAGATGCGCATGTCGACCCGCGCTACGATCTCAAGCCCGCCGCCGACACAAACGCCCTTGATCAGTGCGACGACCGGATGCCGGCAGTCCGATATGGCGTCGAGCGCTCCATGCACCGCCTCGCCGTATTTGCGCGCAGACTCTACGTCATGCCGCTCGTTCTCGAATTCGGCAATGTCCGCGCCCGCCGCGAACGCGTCCCCCGCGCCGCGCACCACCACGCACCGGATTGCTTCATCGGCGGATAATGCCTTGAATGTGTCGCTCAACTGCCGCCACATGGGCAGCGAGAGGGCGTTGAGCCGTCCCGGATTATCGATGACGACGGTCGCGATCGCGCCGTCCTTGGTGAACGTGACTTGCCCAGTCATTCGCCTGCCTGCGCCCGGTTTTCACCGATTGTAACTGGAAACGGCAACGGGACCAGCGCGGCGGCCGGTCAGCGAACGCTCGAACCATACGAATGTCAGTTAAGGCCGGGCGAACCGGATTGCGCGGTGCTCGCAAGCCACGCCGCTACGGGACGGCATTGATCGACGGCGTGGAACGGCGTCACCGACTCTTCTCCGGCCGGTACAATGGCGCCGAGTACGGCGGCTGCCTCCGCCACGCCATTCACGTACCAGCCCGCGACGAGCGCGGCGGCAATCGCGAGCAGCACGATAAAGATCATCGGCCACGGTTCGGTTTGCGGCTTCGGCGCGCGTTTCGGCGCCTTGCGTTTCGTCGGCTTCTTCACGCCCTTGCGCTTGGCGGGCGCGCGCTTGGTGGACTTGCGGGCGGACTTCTTCGCCTTCGCCTTTCCTTTCGCGGCTTTCTTCTTGCCGCGCTTCTTCGAGGCTTTGGCCATGGTGTCCCTCCGACTTCAAACCCCATCGGGGTCATCACAGGATATAAGGAGGATGGTTAATGAAAGTTTCAAAGGCGGCCAGCGCGGCGGCCGCCTTTTAAAATTACAAGCTTTGTCAGATGCTTAGGGGGTCGCGGCAAGCCAACCGGACTAGAACTTCACGCGGTCGGCGCCCTTCAGGCCAAGCATTTGCCTCGCCTCGTCCGGCGTCGCTGCCTCAAGGCCAAGCTCCTCGAGGATGCGGCGGATCTTCGCCACCTGTTCGGCATTGCTCTTCGCGAGCTTGCCGCGCGAAATGTAGAGGCTGTCCTCGAGGCCGACGCGCACATTGCCGCCCATCATCGCGGCCTGGGTCGCGAACGGCATCTGGTGCCGGCCCGCCCCAAGCACCGACCAGTGGTATTCCTTTCCGAACAGTTTGTCGGCCGTGCGCTTCATGAACATCAGGTTCTCTTCGTCCGCGCCGATGCCGCCGAGAATGCCGAAGATCAGTTGCAGGAACACCGGCGGCTTGAACAGGCCGCGGTCGAGGATGTGCGCGAGGTTGTAGAGATGGCCGACGTCGTAGCATTCATGCTCGAACTTCGTGCCGTGCTCCTCGCCGAGCCGTTTGTAGATCGTCTCGATGTCGTGAAACGTGTTGCGGAAAATGTTCTGGTCGGAGCCGCGCAGATACCCCTCTTCCCAATCGTACTTCCACTGCTTGTAGCGGTCGGCCATCGGGTAGAGCGCAAAATTCATCGAGCCCATGTTGAGCGACGCCATTTCCGGCGAAGCCGACAGCGGCCCCGCCAGCCGGTCTTCGATCGTCATGTGAACGCTGCCGCCCGTGGTGATGTTCACCACCGCGTTGGTCGACTGTTTGATGCGCGGCAGGAATTGCGCGTACATCTTCGGATCGGCCGTCGGTTTGCCGTCCTTCGGATCGCGCGCGTGCAGATGCAGGATGGCCGCGCCCGCTTCGGCGGCACCGATCGCCTGCTCCGCAATCTGGTCCGGCGTGATCGGCAGCGCGTCCGACATGGTCGGCGTGTGGATCGAGCCTGTGATCGCGCAGCTGATGATGACTTTGTTGGCGGCCATTCCTCGCTCCTTATTTGTTGAAGCCACCTTAGCACCCTCTCCGCCCCCACGGCGTTCAGCGAGCGCAGGGCACGTCTGCGCAATCGCAATGAACGCGCTGCGAAGATCGAAAAGAAAAAGCCCGCCAGTCCTGAGAACTGGCGGGCTCGATCTGGTTGCGGGGACAGGATTTGAACCTGTGACCTTCAGGTTATGAGCCTGACGAGCTACCGGACTGCTCCACCCCGCGTCAGCGGTGAATTCCTGAGAACCCGGTGAGGGGTTCCGGCCGGCCTTGATTGACTTGCAAGGGCGAGCGCGGTCATGACCCGCGCGGGCTGTATGTAACAACGCGGCGACGGAAAAGAAAGGCCCGAAAGCCGCATTTTTCGCCGAAAATCAAGGGTCCGGACGGCCTTCGCCGCCGGACCCCTGGATTGGTCGGGGGACGGTTACGCCGCCCGCGCCGTCGGCTTCACGAGATCGAAGCGGTCGGCGTTCATCACCTTGACCCATGCCGCCACGAAGTCCTTCACGAACTTCTCCTTCGAATCCGCGCAGCCATAGACTTCCGCAAACGCGCGAAGCTGCGAGTGTGAACCGAAGACCAGATCGACGCGCGTGGCGGACCACTTCAGTTCGTTCGTCTTTCGATCGCGGCCTTCGTACACGTCGTCGCTGGCCGGCTGCCATTGCGTGCTCATGTCGAGCAGATTGACGAAGAAGTCGTTTGTCAGCGTCCCTGGCTGCTTCGTGAAGACACCGTGTTTCGACCCGCCGACATTCGCACCGAGCACCCGCAGGCCGCCGACAAGCGCCGTCATCTCCGGACCCGTCAGCCGCAACAACTGCGCCCGGTCCACCAACGCCTCCTCGGCTTTCATGAACTGGATCTTCTTGGCATTGGTGTAGTTGCGGAACGCATCGTTGCGCGGTTCGAGCGGGGCAAACGACTGCACGTCGGTCTGATCCTGTGACGCATCCATGCGCCCCGGCGCGAACGGCACCTTCACATTGACGCCGGCATCCTTCGCGGCCTTCTCGACCGCGGCAGAGCCGCCGAGAACGATCAGGTCGGCGAGCGACACCTTCTTGCTGGACGCCTTCTGGATCGCCTCGAGTTTTGCGAGCACGTTTGCGAGTTGCTTCGGCTCGTTGACCTCCCAATCCTTCTGCGGAGCCAGACGGATGCGCGCGCCGTTGGCGCCACCGCGCTTGTCCGAGCCGCGGAAGGTCGAGGCGGACGCCCAGGCGGTCGAGACGAGTTCGGATACCGAGAGGCCCGACGCGAGGATTTTTGCCTTGAGGTCCGCTGCGTCCTTGTCGTCAATCAGTGGGTGATCGGCGGCCGGGATCGGGTCCTGCCAGATCAGCGTTTCCTTCGGCACGAGCGGGCCGAGATAGCGTATGCGCGGACCCATGTCGCGATGCGTGAGCTTGAACCACGCGCGCGCGAAGGCATCCGCGAACTGGTCGGGATTCTCATAGAAGCGCCGCGAGATCTTCTCGTAAGCCGGGTCGAAGCGCAGCGACAGGTCCGTCGTCAGCATGGTCGGCACATGCTTCTTTGACGGGTCGAACGCATCCGGGATCGAGGCTGAAGCGTTCTTCGCCCGCCACTGCTTTGCGCCGGCCGGGCTTTTCGTCAGCTCCCATTCGTTCTCGAACAGGTTCTTGAAGAAGAAATTGCTCCACTTCGTCGGCGTCTGCGTCCACGTCACTTCCGGGCCACCGGTGATCGTGTCGCCGCCGAAACCGGTGCCATGCTTGCTCTTCCAGCCCAGACCCTGATCTTCGAGATCGGCGCCTTCCGGGTCCGCGCCGATCAGTGACGGATCGCCGGCGCCATGCGTCTTGCCGAAGGTGTGGCCACCCGCGATCAGCGCGACCGTCTCTTCGTCGTTCATCGCCATGCGGAAGAAGGTTTCGCGGATGTCCTTCGCCGCCGCGATCGGATCGGGATTGCCGTTTGGCCCTTCCGGGTTGACGTAGATGAGTCCCATCTGCACCGCGCCGAGCGATTCATGCAGCTCGCGCTCGCCGCTGTAGCGCTCGTCGCCGAGCCACGTTCCTTCCGGACCCCAGAAAAGCTCTTCCGGCTCCCAGACATCGACGCGTCCGCCGGCGAAGCCGAACGTCTTGAAGCCCATCGACTCCAGCGCGACGTTGCCGGTCAGGATCATCAGGTCGGCCCAGGAGATCTTCCGGCCGTACTTCTGCTTGATCGGCCAGAGTAGCCGGCGCGCCTTGTCGAGATTGGCGTTGTCGGGCCAACTATTGAGCGGAGCGAAACGTTGCTGACCAGCGCCCGCGCCACCACGGCCGTCGGTGATGCGGTAGGTGCCGGCGCTATGCCACGCCATCCGGATCATCAAGCCGCCGTAATGGCCGAAGTCCGCCGGCCACCACGCCTGCGAGTCCGTCATCAGGGCGTGCAAGTCCTTGATCACGGCATTGAGGTCGAGCGTCTTGAACTCCGCTGCGTAGTCAAAATCCTCGCCCATCGGATCGGACAGGGTGGAATTTCGATGGAGAACCTGAAGGTCCAGCATCTCGGGCCACCAGTCACGATTTGCGCGTCCGCGAGCGCCACCCGTGAACGGGCATTTACCGCCGCCGCCATCAGCTTTTGCGTCCATTTGAGCCTCTCCCTTTCTTCAAATGCGCGTAGCAGCCCGTGAAGGCTGCCGTTCTGCGCCAGATCAAATCGATCCAGGGCAAGCCCCAAAGCACGGCGCCCGAATGCGGGAACGTTGCACCCGACGCCCATAAGAGCTAATCGTATTTTTCACTGCTCTAAATAAGATTATCTGATCATGCTTTCGCTGCGCCAGCTCCGCTATTTCGACGCCCTTGTGCGCGCCCGCCATTTCGGCCGCGCGGCAGAGATGGTGAATGTCAGCCAGCCCGCGCTCTCCATGCAGATCAGGGAAATGGAGGCGGAGCTCGGCACGCCGCTGCTCGAGCGCCGCCGTAACGACATTCAGCTCACCCCGGTCGGCACCGAAGTGCATCGCCGCGCACAGGAAATTTTGAACGCCGCACACGACCTCGTGGACTTCGCGCGCCACGGAACAAAAATGCTGACCGGCCCGCTCTCGCTCGGTATCATTCCTTCCATCGCGCCTTATTTGTTGCCAGAGGTCTTGCCGCTTCTGCGCAAGCGCTATCCCGACTTGCAGCTCCGCTTTCGCGAGACGCAGACAAAAATGCTGGTGGACGAACTGCTGGCTGGCGAACTCGACGTCGTCCTGCTGTCGCTGCCCTTGAACCATCCCGAAATCGAAACACTCGGCCTGTTCGAGGACCGTTTCTTATATGTAACGCAGACACCGCGCGCCGGCGCGGCGGACAAACGCATCTCGCTCTCTTCGATCGACGAGTCGCGCCTGCTGCTGCTCGAAGAAGGTCACTGTCTGCGCGATCAGGCGCTGCAATTCTGCAGCAGCGCGCGCAACGCGGCCGCAATCGGCAAGCCTGATCTTGGCGCAGCGAGTCTATCGACGATCATGCAACTCATCGCGAACGGCTTCGGCGCGACGCTCCTGCCCGAGATGGCATTGCACGCCGAGATCGGCGGCAACCGTCACGTTCGCGCATCACGCTTCGCCGATCCCGAACCGAGCCGCGAGATCGGACTCGCCTGGCGCCGCCGCTCCGCTCGCAAGCACGACTTTCTCGCGCTCAGCGAGGTGCTGAAGGAATGCCGCCCGGACCGCACGGCATAGCCGATATCCATACAAGTTATTGAAATTTATTGAAAAATCATGTCATGCGATCTTCGTCCGCCTGTCATAATGGGCGGCGATAAGGGCCGCGCATGGCGAAGCCTCGCGCCAAAAAAGCAGACAGTTCCGCCGGCGAAATGCTGCGCGCGGTCGCGAACAAGATTCTCACCGATGCAAACGCCGCGCTTCAAAACGGCGAACTGGCAACATCGGCGGCCATTCACGATTTTCGCAAAGCACTGAAACGCTGGCGTGCGCTGCTGCGGCTGCTTGAGCCGTGGCTTGGCGCAGCCGGTGAAAAGCTGCGTCACGAGGCACGCGACCTCGCCCGGGAGCTTAACTCGCCGCGCGACGCCCAGGCGGCCCTGGACGCGCTCGTCGACGCAGTGAAACGTGCGCGAGACTTCTCGCCGGCCCTCACGCCGAAAATTCGGGCGAGCATTGAAGATCTGCGCGCGCAGGCCGAAGGCGCTACGCTGACCGATGAAATGCGCATGCGCATCGAAGGTTATCTCGGCGTCGCATCCCGATCCGTCGAGCGCTGGCGCATCGGGGGTGTGAAGTCTGCTGAGATCGCAACGCGGCTGAAGAAAGCCTATCGCCGCGCACGGAGCAGGTTGCCGGACGATTGGCACAAGACCGAGGGCGACGATTTGCACGAACTCCGCCGCCGCGTGATCGAGTACCGTTACCAGATGGAGCTGGCCGCGCCGCTCTGGCCGCGCTTCGCCAGGACCGCGATCGAAGACGCGCAAAGCCTGCGCGATCGGCTCGGGCGTTATCAGGATCTGACGGTGCTCTCGGCCCTCACCCGGCCGCGCCAGCCGCTCGCCGCCTGGCGCTCCCGCCTCGCTCCCCTGATCGCGGCGCGTCAGTCGTTGCACCTGAAGCACGCCGCCCGCTTCGGCCGCCGGCTGTTCGCCGAACGGCCCGGGGCGTTCCGCCGCCGGCTCGCTTGAGCGGCTGCCATCAACTTGCGGTGATGGCACCCGCCCGACACCGGCCACGGCGGCGCCATGTTGCTTAAGCATTGATCCCCTGTCTAAAATTCGCGCCCTTCCCCCGGCGCAATCGCCGCCGGCTTCACCAGACGAGGACCGAATGAATCTCTCCGCCAGCCGTACGATTGCGCTCGGCGCCGGCGCGTGGCTGCTCGCCACGTCGCAGGTTCTCGCCCAGGGCGGGCCCAATCTCGACGTTCATTTCGTCCCGACGCCGCAAGAAGTCGTCGACCGCCTGCTGAGCATGGCGAAAGTCAGCAAGGACGACTTCGTCATCGACCTCGGCTCCGGCGACGGCCGCATCGTCATCACGGCGGCGCAGAAATTCGGCGCACGCGGCATGGGCGTCGATCTCGACCCACAGCGCATTCAGGATGCCAACGCCAACCGAAAAAAGGCCGGCGTCGAGGACAAGGTCGAATTCCGTCAGGCCAATCTGTTCGAGACCGATCTCAACAAGGCGACCGTCCTGACGATGTATCTCCTGCCGCGGCTGAACATTCAGCTTCGCCCGCTGCTGCTCGATCTCAAGCCCGGCACACGCCTCGCTTCGCACGCCTTCGACATGGGTGAGTGGCGGCCCGACCGGCACGACAAGGTGAACGGACGCGACGCGTATTTCTGGGTGGTGCCGGCCAAGGTGGCGGGACGCTGGCAGGTCGACGATGGCCAGGTCAGGTTCGAAGTCGAACTGACGCAGCAGTATCAGGAAATCGAGGGCGTCGCGCGCATGGGCGACACGGTCACCGTACTGCGCGAGACGAGTCTGCGCGGCGATGAGATCCGTTTTGTCGTCGAGTTGCAGAACGGCGAACGCCGCGCCTTCCGCGGAAAAGTCGCGGGCAACAGAATCGAACCCTTGCCGCCCGCGAGCGGCGAGGCAGCCGCCGCGCCGGTTCCGGCATGGAAGGCAGCGCGCGGCTCGTAAGAGAGCAAACAGAAAATAATTCAGAGTTGGCCTGACGGGGGACGGGACATGACCAGCGCGAAAAGTGCGGGCGCAAAGCCGCAACAACTGCTGTCGGTATTTGCCGGCGCTTCTTTCATCATCGGCATCGTCATCGGCATCGGCATCTTCCGCACGCCGTCGCTCGTCGCGTCCGGTGTGAGCAGCGAGGCGATGTTCATCGCCGCCTGGGTGCTCGGCGGCCTTGTCATGCTGGTCGGCGCGCTGTGCTACGCCGAACTCGGCAGCGCGCATCCCGACGCGGGCGGCGAATATCACTTCCTTCGGCGGGCCTTTGGGCGAGAGATCGGCGTCCTGTTCGCCTGGGCGCGCGGCACGGTGATCCAGACCGGCGCCATCGCCGCCGTTGCCTTCGTCTATGCCGACTACGCCTCCAACATCATCCCGCTCGGTCCCTACAGCAGCGCCATCCACGCCGTCCTCGGCGTCGTCGTCATTACCGGGCTCAATCTGATCGGCACGCCCCAGGGCGCACGCGCGCAGATGATCCTCACTGTTCTCACCATCGCCGCTTTGCTCGCGGTCATTCTCGCCGGTTTTTCCACCACCGGCACGACGCACCCGCCCATTCAGGCCGGCTCACAATGGGGCACCTTCGGCCTCGCCATGGTGTTCGTGCTGCTCACCTATGGCGGCTGGAACGAGGCCGCCTATCTTTCGGGCGAGCTCAAGGACGTCCGCCGCAACATGGTGCGCACGCTCCTTCTCGGCACCGCGGTCGTCGTCGTGATGTATGTGCTGGCGAACCTCGCCTATCTCAACGTCTTCGGCCTTGAAGGCCTGCGCAAGAGCCAGACCGTCGGTGCCGACATCATGCGCGTGGCCGTCGGTGACTGGGGCGCGATCCTGTTCAGCCTCATCGTTTGCGTCTGCGCGCTCAGCACGCTGAACGCCACGATCTTCACCGGTGCGCGCGGCTACTACGCGCTCGGCCGCGACGTGCCCGCGATCCGCAAGCTCGGCGTCTGGGACGAGCAGGGCGGCGGCAAGCCCGCGAACGCGCTGCTGCTTCAGGCAACGATCGCGTTAGCGCTTCTGGCCTTCGGCTCCACCACCCGCGACGGATTCGAAGCCATGGTCGCCTATACGGCGCCGGTGTTCTGGTTCTTCCTGTTCCTCATTGCGGTCTCGGTGTTCGTCTTCCGCAAGCGCGGCGGCGAACTTCCCTATCGCCTGCCGCTCTATCCGGTGCCGCCCATCCTGTTCGGCGCCGCGGCGCTCTGGATGATCTATTCCAGCATCGCCTATGCGGGGATCGGCGCGTGGGTCGGCGTGGCCGTCCTGATCGCGGGCATTCCCCTCGTCTGGCTCGCCCGCAACGCCCCGGCTATCGCCGAATAAGCGGGGCTCGCAAGGCGTGTGCTGCGGAAATGCCGGAATCACGCCGGGTTTCCGGAACATCGTCGTTCGCGCGGGGTTCGCAAAAGATCGAACGTCAACCGCTGAGGATCAAATGACCGTCCATCCGACTCGCCTCGCCGCCTGCCTCGCACCGGCTTTCGCGCTCGCCTTCATCGCCGTGGCCTCCGCCCAGACCGTTCAGCGCGACGTGCCCTATGTGCCGACGCCCGAGCATGTGGTGAAGCGGATGCTGGAGCTTGCCGAGATCAAGCCGGGCGAGTTCATGATGGACCTCGGCTCCGGCGACGGCCGCATCGCAATCGCGGCCGTGCGCGATCACGGCGCGCGTGCTGTCGGCATCGACATCGATCCGCAACGCATCAGCGAGGCGAATGAGAACGCCAAGAAGGCCGGCATCTCCGACCGCGTCACCTTCAAGCAGGAGAACATCTTCACGACGTCGATCAAGGAAGCCGACGTCATCACCATGTATTTGCTGACGACCGTGAACCTGAAGCTGCGCCCGCGCCTGCTCGACGAGCTGCGCCCCGGTACGCGGCTCGTGTCGCACGCCTTCGACATGGGTGACTGGGAAGCGGACATCTATGAGACGGTCGACGGCCGCAGCGTCTATATGTGGGTCGTGCCCGCAAAGATCGAAGGGGAATGGACCGTCAAGGACGGCGCGCAGACCTTCGATCTGAAACTCAACCAGCGCTTCCAGATGCTCACGGGAACCGCCACGGTTGGTGGCAAGCCGTTGCCGGTCAAGAATGGCAAGATCAACGGCACCCAGATCGTCTTCACCGTCGACATCGACGGCAAGCCCGCGACCTACCAAGGCAAGATTTCAGGCGACAGGATTGAGGGGATCGCCGGCGCGGCGGCCAACAAGCGCGACTGGAGCGCGGCGAAGAAGGGTTAGGAACAACCTCGTCGTCCCGGACGCCGCCCCAGGCGGCGATCCGGGACCGCGCGCAACTAACCTCCGGACGGTCCCGGCTCTCGGCGCTTCGCGCCTCGGCCGGGATGACGACTGAAGAACCTAGAGCTTGAACACCTTCTCTGCGTTCGTCTGGTAGAACGCCTTCTTCTCGTCGGCACTGACCGGCAGCGCGTCCATCGCGACCACCTCTTCCGGCTCGAACTGGTAGGGATAGTCCATCGCGTAGAGCACGCGGTCGTTCCCGAGCACCTGCCGGCAATACATCACCGCGGGTTCCCAGTTCATGCCGCTCGTCGTGATGTAAACGTTCTCACGCAGATAGTCGCTGACCTTCTTCTTGAGCGGCTGCAGCGCCTCATAGCGCTTCGACCGCACCTGCGCGGCGTGCATGTAGTCGAGCCGCGGGATCCAGAACGGCATGCCCTCGCCGAGATGGCCGAACACGACCTGCAATTTCGGGAAGCGGTCGAACACGCCGCTGGTGATGATCGTGAGCAGATGCAGCCCGCATTCGACCGCGAAGCCATAGATCGCGCCGTCAAGCCCGCGCTCGATAAAGGGCTTTGCCATCTCGACCGGCGGCCCGCTCGGATGCACATAGACCGGCACGTCGAGCGCCTCGGCGGCCTCGAAAATCGGCCAGAACTTCTGGTCGTTCAGAAATTCGCCGCGTGTGTGTGAGTTGATGACCGCGCCCTTGAGGCCGAGCTTTTTAACACTGCGCTCCAGTTCTTTCGCGGCCGACGCCGGATCCTGCGGCGCGACCATCGCGAGTGCGGTGTACCGGTCGGGGTGCTTCCGGATCGCGTCGGCCACCATGTCGTTGCTCGCGGCCGCCAGGCTGTTGCCCGTCGGCGCATCGAACACCTGCACGCCGGGAGCCGTGTGCATCAGGAGCTGGACGTCGATGCCGCTCGCATCCATGTCCGCAATCCGTTCGTCGCCGAGGGAGAGAATCCGCCGCAGCGTCGCCACCGAGCGCGGGCTCTGGCTTGCTCCGTAATAGCCCCACAGGCTTTCGAAGGCGGGGTCCTTCAAGGCCTTCGTTTCCACGAGCTTCATGTAGCGGTCGAAAATATCCTTCATCAGCCACGCTTCTTCCGTGGCGATGCGCTTGTAGGCGGCTTTGCCGATTTTGGTGGTCACGCCCGGCTCTCCCTGCACTTTTTCCATTCGAGGCCGTGCATCAAACAGAACCGCCCCGCAGGGCGCAAGCAAATCCGGCCGTTCGCCGTCCGCACCTCGTGGGCAAAAGTGGGCAGCTTTGCCGCCGCTGCGCAGCCGCTATGATGGCGGCCGGTTATCCGGGTCGGGCAAAATCTCATGCGTGTACTTCGCCTGTTCAGCGCTTCGATGATCCCCGCGACGATCGTCGCGTCCATGAGCGGTTACGGGATCGAGAACCGTTACAACGTTTTCATTCCCTTCGTGCCGACGCCCGAATTCATCGTCGACCGGATGCTCGAGATGGCCGAGGTCGGCAAGAACGATCTCCTGCTCGACCTCGGTTCGGGCGACGGCCGCATCGTGATTACGGCGGCGCAGCGCTACGGCTCGCGCGGCCGCGGCGTCGAAATCGACCCGCAGCTCGTGGACAAATCGAAGGAGAACGCCCGCCAGCAGGGAGTCGGCGAGCTGACCGAATTCGTCGCGCAGGACATGTTCGTCGCCAGGATCGACGACGCGAGCGTCCTTTCGCTGTATGTGCTGACGGCTTCGAACCTCGAATTACGCCCGCGCATCCTGAGCGAGATGAAACCCGGCAGCCGGGTCGTTTCGCACCAGTTCAGCATGGGCGCCTGGATCGCCGACAAGCACGAAACTTACGGCGATATCCATATCTACATGTGGTACGTGCCCGCGCGCATTGCCGGCACATGGCGCTTCGACGACGGCAGACGCACACACACGCTCACCATCGAGCAGAGCTTTCAGGATTTCAGCGGCACGGTGAAGACCGGCGACAGGACGGTGCCGCTGCGCCTGACAAGGCTGCGCGGGGACGAGATCGATTTCGTGCTCGACTTCGGCGACGAGCGGCCGTTGATCTACCGCGGCCGCATCGCGGAAGGCGTCATGGAGCCGCGGGCTTCATCGCCGGGCGCCGCCACGGGCTGGCGCGCGGTGCGCGTTGGCGCACCGCCGCCCGTGGTCAGGTAATTTTGCTGCTCAGTTCCGCTCGGCGATCGTGTTCTTCTTGATCGCGAGCAACAGATTGGAGTCATGCCCGCGATAGCGGTAGCCGATTCCGAAGTCGAGCTTCGGCGCCTTGCCCTGCCGGAAGATCTGCGCGAGCTGCGGCTGGAACATGCCGGGGAAAATCTCGATCGGGCCGAGATAGGCGCCGAAGGGCTTCAGGAGCCAGTCTTCCTGCTTGAATAAGCGTGCCGGCACGCCCGTGTCGTCCTGCACGATGGTCTGTGAGCGATCGAGCAGGAACTGGCGCGTGCGCGAGAAATTGCCGCCGTGCAGGAGATAAGACGCACTCTTCACCAGCGCGTCGCCCATGCCGAGCTTCTCGCAGAAGGCGATGAAACCGCTCACCTTTGTGCCGCTGTCCGACAGGTCCGTCGAGAAATAGTAAAGCGTCTGCTTCGGACCGTCGTCCGACGAGAAGACGATGCGCACGCCGGGATCGGTGCGCTCACCCTTCTTCTGGCCGTGCAGCGCGACGTCATGCGCGACGCCGTGCTTGTCGAGATCGACGAGGCTCACCTCGTGAATCGTCTTTCCCGACCGCGCGAGGAAGACATAGAGGATCGGCAGCGTGCCGCGCATTTCTCCGTCACGCAGCCGGCTGTTCATGTCCGACGTGATGAAGAAGCTGATGTTGAGGATCGTGCTGAGCGACGCGCGCAGGCCGGCGAGATTGTAACGCGTGCGCGGCGTGATCGCGGGGATCGGTCCCGTCGGCTCAAGACCCGCGAGTACATAGGTCGAAGCCTCCGGGAAGAACGCATTGGCGTAGATGAAATCCGGCCCGCTGAATGTGTAGAACAGCGGACGCGGCCCCGGTTTCATTTGCGAAGTGGACCAGGCGCGCACCTTCGAGAGCTGTTGCTTGTCGAGCTTGTCCCAGGCGGCGTTGAAATAACTGGCGTGCTGCTGCCACGTCGCCTCCCGTGCGGCCTTCGTCTCGGCGCTCTCGCTCGCCGCGGGAAGACCCGCGAGGTAGCGCGCCGTTTCATTGAAATCCTTGCCAGTCTGGGCAAACCCCTGGCCGCTGACAGCGGTCAGGAACAGGGCGGCCGCGAAGGCCGCCACGAATTTGATACGAGTCATCGACCACGGCGCCCCGACGGACGCCCCCTTTTGACGCGATTTCGATCCTTTGGCTGGATTCAGCCCGCTGGCGAGCCCCGCTTTTTACCACGTTCCTGTCGCGATTCAATTTTATCGGCTAGTGGTTCCGGAGCACCCAGCCCGGCCATCTTGCCGCGCCCTACTTTCGAAGGCGCTAACGGACGGCCCGGACGACCCAGCGGTTTCGTGAAGATGCATCAGCGCTTACGGGCAATCTGGCTGGCCTCTGCCACCGCGGCGGTAGCGCTTTCCTTGCTTGCAACTGCCGCTTTGCCCGCCCTTGCGCAAATCCAGAAGGCCGCCCCGCCCGCGCAGACCCAGAGCAAGACCAAGCTGGTTGAATTCGAGATGTCGCCTTTCCCCTATGAGGGCATCAACCCCGCGACCGGTAAGCCGTTCATCAATGTCGACGAGGCCGGCCGACGCGGCCGCATGAACGCGCGCGGCCAGGTCCTCTGGGAAGACGAAACCTACAGCGACCAGCGCGTGCTGCTGCACATCCCGCAGGGCTTCGACATCAGGAAGCCCGCGATCATGATTGTGTTCTTCCATGGCCATGGCGCTGCGATCGACCGCGACGTGCGCGACCGGCAGCGTGTGGCCGAACAGATCGCGCGCTCCGGCGCGAACGCGGTGCTCGTAGCACCGCAGATGGCGGTGAAGGCCGCCGATTCCAGCGCCGGCATTTTCTGGGAGCAGGGCATGTTCGCCCAGTTTCTGAACGAGGCTTCCGAGCAGCTCGCATTGCTGCACGGCGGCCTCGGCATGACGCGGCTGTTCGACCGGATGCCCGTGATGCTCGTCGCCTATAGCGGCGGCTATCTCGCCACCGCCTGGTGCATCCATCACGGCGGCGCCAACGACCGGCTGCGCGGCGTCGTCCTGCTCGACGCGCTCTATGGCGAACTCGACAAGTACGAACGCTTCATCGAGACGAACCGCAAGGCGTTCTTTGTCAGCGCCTATCTCGGCTCGACGCGCGCCCGCAATCTCGAACTGCTGAAGACGCTGCAGGAGCGGAAAATCCCCGTGACAACCGAGTTCGGCGGACAGATGCGTCCCGGCTACGTGGCCATCGTCCCCGGCGGCACCGGCGACAACCACACTGACTTCGCCAACCGTGCCTGGGGCACCGATCCGATCACCGAGTTACTCGACCGGATGCCGGAATATCGCCGGTAATTCGCAATCCCTAAAATTCTAGGCTTTCGCTCAGCCAAGCTTTAGTCGCCGCCTGCGAAGAAAACGAACGGGGTTCCACGAGGTTCTTCGAATGGCTTTCGGCAAGCGCAACACATCGCCCTCCGGCGCGGCGCCTTCTTTTCCGTCAACCCGCAGCGCGCCCGTGATCTCAAACGACGAGCCGTTGGCGGCGACGCCGTCGATCCCGACGCAAATACCGGCCGCTTCGTACATGCCGCTCGACGCCTACCGGGTTGGAGAGCGATTCGATGAGAGCCGGGCACGGCTCGCCGCGCGCCACGAGGATATGTCGCGACGCGCGAAAGAGCGTTTTGCCCGCGCGGAGGTCCGCCCGTTCTGTCTCATTCCCGAGGCGTTCTGGAGCGGGAAGTCGGCCGAGCTCCTGTCAGCGCGGCTCGACCTGGTTCCCTATGACGACTGGAACGTCGCTTTCCTCGCCGCCGACGAAGCGAGCGCGGCCCTGCTCGATCTGCCGGCTCATCCCGGCGCGGCAGCCGCGGCAACGACAGGCGAGGTGGAGAAGCTGCTCGCCGACGCCGACCTCCAGCTCACGACCGTCTATGCCGCCGCGGAGCGCGCACGCAATTTCTCGCAATATGCGCAGGAACGCGAGGACATCCGCGACCGCCTGACCAGGTACGCGCGCAAGGTTCTCTTCGCGCTCGACGAAGACTGGGCGAAGAGCAAGCTGCAAACGGCAGAGTAAGCGGCTCAGTCGAACAGGTCGGGCGCATTGCCGACCTTTGCCCGCTCGATTGCAAGGATCCTGAGCTTGGTGCGACTGCCGCCCGGCGCCGAGAAACCGCCCGTTTTTCCGCCCGCCGCCACGACGCGATGACACGGCACGACGATGGGCACCGGATTCTGCCCCATCGCCTGCCCGACCGCGCGCGAAAGCTGGACGTCGCCGAGGCGTTTCGCGATGTCGCCATAGGTCAGCGTTTCGCCCGCCGGAATCTTGCGGGCGATCTCATAGACCTGAAGATTGAAGTCCGGCATTCCCTCGAGGTCGACGGCCACGCTGGAAAGATCCGTTCGCCCGCCTTCGAGCAGCGACTGGATCGCGGCGATCGCCTGTTGAATGCTCGCGGGCGGCACAGTTTCCGGCGTATTGCCGACGCGGCGCAAGAGGCGCTTGCGTGTCGCCTCGTCGTCCGCCTCGGGCAGCATGAGCGCATTGATGCCGCGCTCGCTCCACGCGATACCGCAACGGCCGACCTTGGTATCGAACAGCGTGTAGCCGATGGCGTTCATGCGCGAGAGTTTATCACGGTGAGCGGCGCACTCGACCCGATTTAGCCAACGCTCCGCTGCCCGGTCGGAGCTTTGCGGCGCCGGGCACGCCGTCCCTTTTTCCTCTCCCCGAAAGGGGAAATGGAGCGCCGGGAGGCGCCAGGGCGATGGCGAGTCGCCCATACGGACCTTGCGAGGGCCCGTTTGATACGCGCCCACGGCGAAGCCCTGTTACCAGGACCTGCCGCTCAATCCGCACTACGTCGACAGCCGATACGCGAGTCTTTTGATCCATGCCGGACGCAGCGCCGACGGCATCGCCTATCTGGAACGGATCATGCGCGTCGATCCGTTCTATCCTCCGATCTATCCCTATCTCATGGGCAAGGGATATTTCTTCCTCGGCCGCTATGAAGACTCGATCGAACGCGGCCGCTCGGCGGCGGTGCGTATGCCCGGCTTTCGGCCGGGCATCGTGATCCGCGCGGCGGCCGCCGCCTATCTCGGCCGGCATGACGAAGCCCGCGCCGCGTTGGCAGATCTGCGGAAGCTGGAGCCCAACTTCACCATCGGCGACGCGCTGCGGCTCGTAAATCTCGCAAGACAGGAAGACGCCGACCGCCTGGCACATGGGCTGCGCCTCGCAGGCATGACAGAGCGTTGAGCGCGTAAAATCAAAAACGCCGCCGTCGATTTCTCCGGCGACGGCGTTTTGATGCGCCTAACGTCCGAGCTGAAAACGCTCGAAGCGGTGCAGCGCTTCCTCGATCTGCCGCTTGCGGACCCGGCGCGAACGGTCGGCGATCCAGGTCCACCGCTGCATCAGGAGCTTTCCGCGTGCACGGTCGGTCTTGAGATCGATCGCCGCGACGACCTCATCCCCGATGAGCACCGGCAGGGCGAAGTAGCCGAGCTTCCGCTTCTTCCTGGGGACATAAGCCTCGAAGCGATGTTCGTAGTCGAAAAAGAGCTGGAGCCGCTTGCGCTGATGAACGAGCGGATCGAAGGGTGAGAGGATGTGGACCGTCTCTCCGGCCGGATCGAAGCTCGTTTCGAGCGTCTCGGGGCGAGCCCAATGCTCGAGCTTCCCCGCGCCCTCGAGATCGACCGGCACGAGTTCCTTGCGGCGCATTCGCGCTTCGATCAGCCGCCGCATGGCCGGCTTGCGCGGAGCGTCGAGATAGCAGGCGGATTCGAGGCTGACGATTCCCTGCGTTCGCAATGCGCGATCGAGCAGATAGCCGGCGACTTCTTTTTCGGAAGCCGCGCGCGGCGGCCGCCGCCAGCCGAAGTGGCGGCCCATCAACTCGTAGGTCTTCAACATGCCGGCGCGCCGGCTGATCGTGACCCTGCCCTGATAGAAGAAGAGCTGGAGTGCCCGCTGCGACGGTTTGCGGCTGGCCCATGGGTGGATCTTGTCCACGAGCACATCGTCCTCGATATCCCGGACCGTGAGCGCGCCGTGCTTCCGGAGCAGCGACAGCACCTTGCGCTGGTCTTCGTCCTTCACCGATCCGAACCACCGGTGCCCGCCCTGGCGGTGCAGCTTCATCGCGCCAAGGAAGAACGGCAGATCGCGGGTCGGCAAATAGGACAAGGCGTGCGCCCAGTATTCAAAGACCGTCTTGTCGACGGACTGTGCGTGATGCAGGTCGCTGCGCCGGTATTCCGGAATGCGCGCATAGAGAATGTGATGGTGGCATCGCTCGATCACGTTGATCGTGTCGATCTGCACATAGCCGAGATGCTCAACCGCGAGGCGCACCGCTTCGGCCCCATCTCCGAAGGGCGCAACCTCGTCGAGTCTTTGCGCGCGCAGCCAGATGCGTCGGGCGCGATGCTGGGTCAGCGCGATCGGAGTGGCGGCGGGACGGCTCATGACGGCAAGAATGTAGCGGAGTCGCCGCCGCGGCCGAATGCCCGCGCAAAACAATATCGCCGCCTCGGATT